>Ga0066849_10001338_pt1 | contig 10123 bp, 10 predicted proteins | sample ETNtaG_9_FD_65492 | JGI IMG/M metagenome (GOLD analysis project Ga0066849, IMG submission 65492) | Marine microbial and viral communities from oxygen minimum zone, Eastern Pacific Ocean - ETNP201406SV69 | ecosystem: Environmental > Aquatic > Marine > Oceanic | place: Pacific Ocean: Eastern... | reverse complement strand
GAATTGAAAGAAATTATAGGAGAACAAAAGGTTATATGTGCATTATCTGGTGGAGTTGATTCATCTGTTGCTGCAATTTTAATTCATGAGGCTATAGGTGATAACTTAACTTGTGTTTACGTTGACCATGGCTTAATGCGATTGAATGAAACCGAAGAAATAATTCAAATGTTTAGGAATAATTATAATCTAAATTTAGTTCATGCCAATGAAAGTGAACTCTTTATCAAAAATCTCAAAGGCGTTATTGATCCTGAAGAAAAACGGAAATCTATAGGCAAACTTTTTATCGATGTTTTTACTAAATACTCAAAGAAAATTGGTGATGTGAAATTTTTAGCACAAGGAACACTGTATCCTGATGTAATAGAAAGTGTAAGCTTTTCTGGAAGTCCTTCAGAAACAATCAAATCTCACCATAATGTTGGTGGATTGCCAAAAGATATGAATCTAGATTTAATTGAACCACTTAGAGAATTGTTTAAAGATGAAGTTAGAAAACTTGGCATTGAACTAGGATTGCCCAATAGTTTTATAGTTCGTCATCCATTTCCTGGTCCCGGTCTGGCAATTCGATGTCCAGGTGAAGTAACAAAAGCAAAATTGGAGATTTTGAGAAATGCAGATGCAATTTTTATTAACCAAATTAAAAAACATGGATTATATGAGAAAATTTGGCAGGCTTTTGTTGTTCTTTTGCCTGTGAAAACTGTTGGCGTAATGGGTGATGGCCGAACTTATGATTATGTTTGTTCTTTGAGAGCAGTAAATTCAATTGACGGAATGACTGCTGATTTTTACCCTTTTGATAATGAATTTCTCAGTGAGACTTCTAATAAAATTGTTAACGAAGTAAAAGGCATTAATAGAGTTGTCTATGATATTACATCAAAGCCACCAGGAACTATTGAGTGGGAGTGAATAAAAATTGTTTAAAAACATTTATTTAATATGTTTTCTAAATTTTAATATAATAATTTTTCTGGAATAACTTTTGAAAAAATTATTTATCGTTTTTATATCAATAATTTTGACAAGTTGTTCAAAGGGTCAAATTCAAGCAGCACTATGTAATGCTACAGGAGATAAAAGTATGATTGAGTGTTCTAAAATAATTGAACATGAAAAAAAGAAAGAGCAAGTAGAAAATTAATTAAAAAATGACAATTATGGAGAGTTATTAAAAACTAGATCTAGGAGGGGAAATGAAATTAAGAGATAAAGTAGCACTGGTCACTGGTGGAAATTATGGTATCGGGCGAGGAATTGCTAAACGTTTTGCATCAGAGGGTGCTTACATAGTAATAGCTGCAAGAAACCAAGGTCGATCCAACAAGGTTGTTCGAGAAATCGAATCCAATGGCGGCCGAGCCATATCATTAAAGACAGATGTAACTGATGAAGCTCAAATTATCTCGACTTTAAACTCAACAATCGAAAAATTTGATCGCTTGGACATTGTCGTTAATAATGCTGGAGTAGGTAGCCAGCACTGCGGAATTAAACATGATGACCCACCATCAAAAAGATGGGAAATATTTCGTCGTGTAAATCTTGATTCTACCTATTTGATAAGTGCACATTCGCTTCCCCTATTGGCCAAAAACCAAGGTAGCTCAATTATCAATATTTCATCTACAGCAACTTTTCACGGCAATTGGGGTCTATATGGTGTATCAAAGGTTGGGGTAGATGGTATGACCAAATCATTTGCAGCTGAAGCTGCTCCTTATGGGATCCGTGTTAACGCGATAAGCCCTGGCTGGATCGAAACAAGCTCAGAAGAAACTGCAGCGGCGTCGGGCAATGCTACGGGAGAATGGGGCATGCCTCCTTCTCTATTAAATCGGATGGGATCACCTGAAGAAATTGCTAGTACTGCAGCATTTTTGGCTTCAAGTGAATCTTCATTTATTACAGGGCAAACATTAGTTGTTGATGGTGGCTTAACAATAATGGATTATCCTTCTATTGCTTCTTTAGAAGAAGTTGGACATAGGGTTTTTTCTTCTTCTCGGAATTTAAAAGGAAACTAAAAAGGTTAACTATAAACTAAAACAAGAAGGTGGCAAAAAGATGAAAGTTGGTGAGATTGTAGACGATTACAAAACACCCCCAAACCCAAAAGGAATTTCACTAGAGGGTAAACTTGTTTATTTGGCTCCCTTAAAAGCAGAAAAGCACAGCTCTGATTTATTTAATGCAAATACTAAAGATAAAGAAGGAGAAAACTGGATCTATCTACCGTATGGTCCATTCGACAGTATTGAAAAATACTCTAAATGGATAAAAACTGTGGAAGATGGAAGAGACCCAGTATTTTTTGCTATAATAAGAAAAATTGATAATAAAGCAGCTGGTGTGGCGAGTTACCTCCGTGTTAAACCAAATAATGGATCAATAGAAGTTGGGCATATCAACTTTTCACCACTGCTGCAAAACTCTACCGAAGGAACAGAAGCGATGTATCTTATGATGAAGTGGGTATTTGAAAATGGATATAGAAGGTACGAATGGAAATGTAATGCATTAAATGTTAAAAGTCGAAATGCTGCACAACGATTAGGTTTTTCATTTGAAGGTGTATTTAGGAAAATGATGATAAGTAAGGGCAGAAATAGGGACACTGCTTGGTTTGCTATCATTGATAAAGAATGGGAAGATTTAAAAAAATGCTTTGAAACATTTTTGTCAAAAGATAATTTTTCTAAAGATGGAATTCCATTAGTTTCATTGTCATCACTCTCTAAATCATTATTGTATAAGCTTGATAGTATGGAGTTGAGTTAGAAGTTGATAGTTATAGTTTCAGGAAACTTTGAAGCAATTAGCTAATATTCTTATGCCCAGTAATCTTTAGATATCGCATCTATTACTTCCTGACTTTCCAATTCAACACCCGCATCAGCTCTCTTTTTTGTTATATCATCACGTTTCGTTAAAACTTCAAATTTTGATGGATCTTTAACTTCTGTAACGTCATAAACTTTTGACTCATCAGAATTAGTGCCAGCCCAAAGTATTTTTATTCCCAATTCATTCAAATCAGGTTCAATCTCTTTGTACATTTTTAACCAATTATCAAAGCCTTTAGTGATTTTAAACGTAGATAAAAATTTCATATAGATACCCCCACTTTTTAGATTGTAATTTTTAAACCATTCAAAATAATATGATTTTATTATATATTATTTTGACTTCCAAGTATGTATATTTCTATCAATCTTTAAACTGGAAAAAACAATGAAAGAGATTAAGACGAAAAGATTAATCCTAAGGAAACCTGATAATTCAAATAAACGAGATCTGATTAACCAAATAGGGAACATAAAAGTTTCTAAATCACTTAGTAGAGTTCCTTATCCCTACACTATGGATCACGCTACCGAATGGTTGAAAACAATAACTCAAAGAACCCACAAATATAATTATAGTATTTTTTTAAATCTAACTTTGATTGGGGGAGTTAGTTTAATTTTACAAGATGATGGATCTTACGAATTGGGTTATTGGTTAGGCGAAAATTTTTGGGGAAATGGATATGCGACAGAAGCGGCTAAGGGATTACTTAATGATATTTTTAAAAATGAGAAAAACCCAAAAATTACATCTGGGTACTTACAAGGCAATATTGCTTCTGCCAATGTTTTAAGTAAACTTGGTTTTAAAAAAACTGGTGAAGTGAAAGAATATTCTCTTTCTCTTGATAAGTCTGTAACTCTTGTAAAGACTAAACTAGGGGTTGAATAGAATTTATGTCTACTGCGATAGAAAAATTTAATAAAAACTACGTTGAAGTAGTAAAAGTAATTGAAAAAGATTTCAGCGATTTAAAACGTGGAGATAAAATGCTTATTTCATCTCCAAGGTCTATCGCAAAATATATCAAAAAAATTCCATATGGTAAGGAAAAAACAATCAAATTGATGAGGCAGGAATTAGCTAAACTTTCTAATGCTGACAATACTTGCCCTTTGACTACAGGTATTTTTTTAAGAATAGCCATAGAAGCATCTCTAGAAACTCAAAACGGAGATAAACCAGATTTACCTTTTTGGAGAGTCATTAATGAAAGTAGTTCAATTACAAAAAAACTTCCTATTTCAAAAGATGATTTGATATATTTGAGAGCTATAGAAGGATTAAAAGAATAAATTATATACTACTAAAGTCTTTGAGCATTTAAACTATTATGAAGATCCATTATTTGCACCCAAGTTTCCTTTGGAACTGCAATTTTGCCATTGGAAACTTGACGATGATTTCTTTCCCGTTCACCGGGAATTTCAACTTGATCAAAACCTTTTGAAGGTCTGCAATTTCTAATTTCTGACAAGACTTCTTCTGCTGCTTGATGCATTTTTGTTTTTTCACGAAATCGAGAAACATCTAATGATATTAAAAGCCAATTAGCTTCAGTAGTTGATGGACCAAGCATTGCTTCTGCAATGATCTCTCCCATTAGTGCTAACCCATAGCCTTTCTGTGCTCCTGCTGGAAGTATGGCGCCACCATCAAAATAATCTTCTGGATTTCGTGTTAGCTTTCCATGTTTGTCGATCACAGAATTTTTTGGCAATAGAGCTTTAGCTGAACGTGCAGCATAAATCCAACCGCCAGCTATTTTTGAGGTTGCAAAATCAAGTATTATTGGGCCCAAAGAACCACCAGGAATTCCTATGCACCATGGATTTGTAGGTAGCATAGGCTCAGCTCCACCGTAGGGTGCAACTTGCCTCCAAATTTTTCTATTCCCTCCACCTAAACAAATTGTCAAAAATCCTTTTTCGGCGGCTTCATCTGCAAATGCACCATGACGTCCTGTATGGCCAACATTACGAATGGATAATACGGAAATGCCATATTTTTTTGCGTCCTGTAAGCCAGCGCTATAAGCGATTTTCATTGTAGGTATACCAATTCCACCACCACCAGAAACCCTTTTGACACCTTTGCTATCAATGAATACTTTTGTTTTAGCTTTTGGTTTAATGTATCCTGAATTCATCTGTTCTGCATATTGTATAGTTCGCATTATTCCATGGCTTTCCATGCCGCATAAACTTGCATCAGTTAAATGTTCAGCAACTTCCAAAGAAACTGATCGAGAGCATCCTAGTCTGACAAAGGTATCAGTAATTATCTTAATTGAATAAGATGCATCAATTGTAGTTCGCTTACCTTTTAGATGTAGTTTGCTGGAAGGTGATTTCATAGTAAACCATCAAGCAAAAGGGTCTGGTTGACTTGGATCAGTTGACAACCATACAGATTTAGTTTGCATGAAGCATCTCATGCCTTCCCATCCATTTTCACGTCCGTAACCTGATTGTTTAAATCCACCTACTGGACTTTGTGTTGCTGCATTGAAATAATTATTGATATATACTGTCCCAGCTTCAATTTTATCGGCTATTCTCATTGCTTTTGTAGCATCACTTGACCATATTCCGGCTGCTAAACCATAAATAGTATCATTTGCTTTTTCGATGACTTCATATTCTTCATCCCAACTTTCTGTTGAAACAACTGGTCCGAATATTTCATTTTGTGCGATCGATGAACTATTTGGAACGTCTTTAAAAATTGTAGGGCCAATGTAATAACCTTTTTCTCTACATTCCTTTCTTCCATCTAAAATTAATTTATGTCCAAATTCAACAGCGTCAGAAATATTTTTGAGTATATTTTCATAATGAATTTTATTGGCTATTGGTCCGATTTGAGTTTTTGGGTTTAAAGGATCACCCACAATGGCTTTTTTAACCACCTTAACTAATTTTTCAGTAAATTTTTCAATAATAGATTTATGAATTAGTAAACGTGAACCAGAAATACAACTTTGACCACCAGCAGGAAAAATACCAGATGCAACTCCGTTAACTGCCAAATCAAGATCGGCATCTGGCAAAACAATCTGTGGTGACTTTCCGCCAAGTTCCATAACTATAGGCTTTGTTTGTTTAGAGGCAATTTTGGCTGCGGCCCGGCCTCCATTTGTGCCTCCAGTAAAAGAAACCATTCTTACATCCGGATGCTCTATCAGTGGCTCACCCGTTGAAGGTCCAAATCCAGTAACAACATTGATAACGCCAGGAGGTAAATCTACTTCAAGCAAAACATCCATTAGTTCTAATATAGAACAACTTGCTTGCTCAGAAGGTTTTAAGACTACTGTATTGCCAGCAGCAAGGCATGGAGCTAACTTCCAAATTAAAGTACCAATCGGTGAATTCCAAGGAAGTATTTGTGCTACAACGCCAAACGGTTCCCAGTTCATATAATTATGCATATTTGGCATTTCTGCTGGTATAAGCCTTCCTTCAAACTTGTCACACATGCCAGCATAATAATACCAACTATCTAATAACCATGCACCGTCTTTAAGGGAAGGGGTTATTTGTTTTGGAAGTTTTCCATTATCTTTTGTTTCTATTTTGCCAATACGACTAGCATGTTTACTAATTACATCTCCAATTCTACGAAGATATCGACCTCTTTCGGCTGGCATCAATTTACCCCAAGAACCTTCGTAAAACGCCATTTTGGCTGCTTTTACAGCATTTTCAATATCAGTTATTCCGCATTCAGGAACCTTTGCCCAAACTTCTCCGGTGGATGGATTTTCACTTTCAAACCAATTCTTAGTATCTGGGTCATGCCATTTATTCGAATAAAAATATTTAAAATATCTAATTTTTTCCATCACTTGCTCCTAAACATAGAGACTATTAAATATCAATAATTATAAAATTAAAATAAAAACATTATATAATTATTTAATTAGGAAATTCCTCCGTTAAAGGTGAACGGTTTAGAATAAGGTCCGAAGCTTTTTCAGCCATCGCAATTACTGTAGCGTAAAGGTTTCCTGTGATTTGAGTGGGCATTGCTGATGCATCGCAAACACGCAAACCAGTCATACCTCTAACTCTTAATTTTGCGTCTAAAACTGCCATTGGGTCATTGTCAGCGCCCATTCGAGCAGTAGAGCATGGGTGGTGTCCAGTATACGCAGTTTGTTTTATAGCTTCAACAATTTCTGATCTTGTATTAGAGTTCAACCAAGGACTAATTTCACTATTTAAATATTTTGATATTTCACGCTGCTGCATAATTTCTCGCATAACTGAAACACCCTTTACCAATTCTTCCAGGTCTTCAGAATTAGAAAAATAATTAGGATCGATCAATGGGTATTCTCTTGGGTTTGAGTTCGCTAATTTTACTGATCCTAAAGACTTTGGTCTTTCTTGATTAATATCAATTTGGACACCTGGTCTGGCAATTTTTCTCCCTCTAACCAATAGTTTTCTGCCGAAGTGTTGAAGTAAGGGTGTTTTCTCATATGAGCCTTTATCAAGATTTTCTTCAACAATCATTGGCGTCATAAACACTTCTAATTCTGGAAATTTTGGGTCATTAAATGCATGAAATAATCCTGTGGACCAAAAAGCTCCTCCACCGGGACCTTTACCATTTAACAGCCATCTAACCATTATCGAAATAGCTTTATCTAGTCTTTGGTAGCGTGCATGACTTAAATCTATTCTATTTGAAGAATACTGCATTGAAGCAACAATGTGGTCAGCTAGGCTAGCTCCAACTCCAGGCAGATTAATAACTGGTTCTATTCCATTTTCAGTTAAATGATCAGCTGGTCCAATTCCAGAAAGCATTAATAAATGCGGAGTACCAAAAGCTCCTTGGCATAAGATAACTTCTCTCTTACAAAAAATTCTATTTCCTTCTAAAGTTTCTAGACCTGCTGCACGATTTTTATTAAGTAAAATTTTAGACACTTGTTGTTTAGTTATAACTTTTAAGTTTTTTGGAATATTTTTTAAATAGGCAATTGCAGATGACTGCCTAACACCATTAGAAACTGTACTATCTAACTTAGAAACACCAGTACGCTCTGAACCGTTAAAATCATTTAATTTTTTATGTCCGGCATTAACTGCAGAATTGATAAAAGCTTCCTCTAATTTGCCAAAATTTGAAGATGGTTCAATTTTAAGTGGACCATTAATCCCATGGAATTGATCTTTTCTATGCTTTGAACCCTCAGATTTTTTGAAATACGGCAAAATTTCTGAATAACTCCAACCTGGCAATCCCATTTGTCCCCATCTGTTATAATCAGAAGGTATTCCACGCATGTAAATCATTCCGTTTACAATTGAAGATCCACCTAAACTTTTTCCCCTAGGAAAATAGATTGTTCTGCCGTTTAAATGTTTTTGTGGAGTTGATTGATACCCCCAATCAAGTTTAGGGTTTCCAAACACGAAGCCATTCCCTGCTGGCATTTTGATAAATAAGTTGCGCCCATTACCACCAGCCTCAATAAGACAAACTGAAACAGACTTATCTTCTGATAATCTCGCAGCTAATGCACATCCTGCTGATCCACCACCTGCAATTACATAATCAAACTCTAATTTCATGGTTGGATCTCATGTAAAATTTGATTGGTTATCTCTTGTGTAGACGTAACGCCTCCCAAGTCAGGTGAAAGAAAACCTTTTTTAATTACATTTTTAACAGCACTTTCAATAATTAAACCAACATCTGATCGATCAAAAGAATATTTAAACATCAAAGCGACACTAAGTATCATTCCTAATGGGTTTGCTATGCCTGATCCAGCAATATCTGGTGCTGAACCATGGACAGGCTCATAGATGCCTTTAACAAAGCCATTTGGTGGTCCGCAAAGGCATGCAGAGGGTAATAAACCCAATCCTCCTGAAACTACAGCAGCTAAATCAGAAAATAAATCACCAAAAAGGTTGCAACCTAAAATCACATCAAAGTTTGCTGGGTTCATTATGAGTTGAAAAGCACAGTTATCAGCATAGTAATGAGTAAGTTCAATTTCTTTATAATCTTTAGAAACATCCTCAACTACATCTCTCCAAAGCTTATAACTTTCCATTACATTTGCCTTGTCAATCGAACAAAGTTTACCTTTTCTGGTTTTAGCCAGTTCAAAACCGGCTATGGCAAATCTTTTAATTTCTTCTTCATTATAGGCTGCTGTATCATAAGCGTATCGCATTTTGTTTCTAGTTTTCAAACCCCTAGGTTGACCAAACATAACTCCTCCGGTCATTTCTCTTAAGACTAAAATGTCGGTGTTTTTTATTAAATTTTTCTTGATCGGAGATTGTGAATGGAGTTCATTATAATAAATTACTGGTCTCAACCCTAAAAAGGCATCGAGCTCTTTTCTTAAGCGCATTAAACCATCTTGCTCTTCTGGTGGTCCCTCTACCCTGATCTTGTCCCACTTTGGACCGCCAACAGAACCAACTAAAACAGCATCAGATTTTTGGGCTTTATTAACGGTATTGTCTAGGCAAAATGTTTTATGTTTATCCCAACAAATGCCACCAATAAGATCATGTTCAATTTTGATGTTTATATTTTTAATTTCAGAAATATGTTTAATTATTTGAATACCTGAATCTAAAACTTCAGGACCAATACCATCACCACCAAGTGCCAAAATTTGATATTGCATAGCCTTTTATATCTAATTCTTTTATAAAATATTTTTAAAATAGCAAAAATGTAATATGCTATTATTCATTAATATAAATTAAAAATTATTTGTCATTAAAAATATGAAATTAGAATTCCATCATATAAATTTTGTAACTAAAAATGTAGATGAATTAAATCATTTCTATAAAAATATTTTACAAATGGATAGTATTCCTGATGATAATTTTCCCAGGACTGAAGCGACTAAAAGTACAGGATATAACGGCAAGATAAAGTTTGTAACCGAGGGCAGTATTCAAATGCATCTTGCAGAAAAAAATTTAGATGTTGCTATTCAAAATAACAGACATATTAATCCTGTTGAAAAAGGGCATATTGCATTTAGAACTGACAATATAAAAGAATTTATTCAAATATTAAATGAAAATAATATTAAATTTGCAGATTATGGGACAGCATTTGCAGCGGAATGGCACCAAATATTTTTTTATGATCCTGAGGGAAATATAATTGAAGTACATCAGAAAATAGAGGGTAATTAATTTCTTGACTGAAGAATTTGATTAAGGAGAATATTTTTAATGGTCAAACCTCTAATAAATGGTTTCCA
>Ga0066849_10001337_pt1 | contig 10125 bp, 9 predicted proteins | sample ETNtaG_9_FD_65492 | JGI IMG/M metagenome (GOLD analysis project Ga0066849, IMG submission 65492) | Marine microbial and viral communities from oxygen minimum zone, Eastern Pacific Ocean - ETNP201406SV69 | ecosystem: Environmental > Aquatic > Marine > Oceanic | place: Pacific Ocean: Eastern... | reverse complement strand
ATTGCCATTAAATCTGAATTATATAATTGGTTAAACTCTCGGTTGGTTTAAGACCCAGTTTTTTTCTTAATCTATACCTTTTGTTTTCAACTGTTCTAAGCTTTTGATTAGTTAAAATACATATCTCGTTAGTGTTAAAATTCATTTTTAGAAACAAACAAATCTTTAACTCAGAAGGTGTTAAATCCGGGTGTAGGGAAAGTAACTTTTTGTTAAAATCCGGATAGGCTAGTATAAATTTTTCTTGAAAACTGTTTTTAAGCAAGCGAGTTTTTTTTTTACACACTCAAAAAATGAGGTGAAAAAAAGAAAAGAAATTCGACGTCTATTTTATGTACTTGTAAAAGTAATTCCTTTTATATTTTTTGTTGTAAACAAATCATGACATTTAATTAACATGGTGTGTTAATAAATATAAGGGGTTTGCTAAATTTTGCATTAATTCACATGCAGTAGTATTACAGTAGTAAAAAAGAGTTTATAAAGTACTAAATAGGAGTTTTTCCTAAAATGCAGTAGTGTTACAGTAGTAAAAAAGAAGTAAAAAAGTATTTTTTTAGAGTTGTTGTTAATAACTAAACGTGTGTTTTTTAGAACAAAAATACACTCAGGGAGGCAAATGTAATAAAAGATTATAAACTGATGGAATGGCAAAAAAATAAAATTGTAAATTTGAGTGTTAACCAAAAAAAAAATTAACGATGAAAAAATTAATAACAATATTGGCAATGGTCGGATTGGTTTTTACTTCTTGTGTAAATATAGATAACAAAGAACCATCTCCTCCTGTGCCTCCTGCAGCGCCTTCAGATGAAGACAGAAGAGCTTTTAGAGAGCAAATAAGAACTCATAACACCTTTCGGAAAGCTTTTAAAGAAGAGAATATTGAGATGCTGATGGGTACCATGGCCGATTCATTGAAGTGGAGTCCCGCTTGGTACAATGGAAACAAGCTTCTTGGATATGACGACCTAAAAGTACAAATACAACAATATTTTGATCAATTTGATGATGTTACTTTTACAGAAGGAGAAGGATTGCTTAACCCAAATGCACCAGCATATTGGGCAGGATCACATTTTTCCTCTGGGGAAAATATGGCTACAACTAGCCCAGTTCAAATGAGAATTTATGGCACTTGGTCAGGGACTCATACTGAGTCAGGAGCCAAAGTTTTCAATAAGTATTATGGTTTATTTGGCTTTAATTCTGATGGTAAAATTGCTGGTATCTCTGATTGGATGGATATTAGTGGAATGCAGGCACAAATTGAAAATCACGTAGCGAATAAATAAAATTTATAATCTAAAAACCCTAACTAAAGTTTAGTTGGGGTTTTTTAGTTGTTATTCAAGCCTAGATTATTTTGAAATCTGTCTCATCAGACCTTCTTGAGCTGTTGAAGCAACTAAAACACCATCCTTGTTAAAAACAGATCCTCTTGAAAACCCCCTTGAGTTTGAAGCACTTGGACTTTGCATAGAATATAAGTGCCAATCTTCCATTTTAAAATCCCGATGAAACCAGATAGCATGATCAATGCTAGCAAAAAAAGTTTTTGATTTACTTAACTTTTTTCTATGCGGCAAAGAAGCTGTTCTTAAAAGCCAAAAATCTGAGATATATGCTAAAAGCTGGTGCTGTAGATCCATACCGAATTTTGTTTTTTCCCTTGATCGAAACCAAAAATTGCTCTCCGGTGGTGAATCAACCTCTTTAATCAGATTGAGTTTTTCAACAGGTCTGAATTCAATCGCCTCAGGTTTAACTTTTTTAAATTTATTGTATCGATCAGGATCTATCTCCTGCATTTCCTCTAGTTGTTCAAGATCACTGATTAACTTTTGAGGAGGAATAAGGTTTGGCATTGGTATTTGATGTTCAACGCCTTTTTGTTTGAGTTGAAAAGATGCCGACATGTTAAATATTGCCCTCCCCTTCTGAAAAGCTACTACTCTTCTTGTGGTAAAACTATTTCCATTTCTAATTATATCAACCTCATAAGTTATTGGAATCTCTAAATTTCCTCCCAAAATAAAATATCCATGCATGGAATTTGCAAACCTATCTTTTGGAACGGTTCTATATGCAGCATGCAGGGCTTGAGCGAGAACTTGCCCGCCAAAAACTCGCCCCCATGGCGTCTGATAATTCTGTCCCTCAAAGCGATTTTCATCAACTTTTTTTAAAGTAAATATTTCAATTAATTGATTTAATGTCTTCATGTTGAACACAAAGGTCAAAAGGATTAATGGTTTTGACAAATATTTTTTTAACTTTTCAAGTAATTATTATATCAGAATTAATGAAAAAAGCCTATTTGTTTTTTTTCTTTTGTCTTATTTATTGTTCTAAAGCTGATAAAAATCAATTAAAGCCAATTTCTGTTAAAGATTTCAAAGAATTTGTTAATGCAACTGGATATGAAACCGATGCAGAAAAATATGGCTGGTCTATTGTTCAAGTAAATGTTTTTGACTTTGAAATTGTTGATGGTGCAAACTGGTTAAAACCGGATGGGGAAAACCCTTCTCTGGATAGTTTGCCGGTAACCCAGGTTAGCTATAAAGATGCTATTGAGTATTGTAAGTGGGCTAATGTAAGTCTTCCAACTTATGAAAAATATTGGGAGATTGTGAAAAATGATAAAAGACCAATTGTATCTGATAATAAGTCTCCTATATCATCTGTTGAAAAAGTAAATGTTGTAGGAAATGTTTGGGATATTACAGAAACAATAAATTCTAACAAAGTAAGGTTGGCTGGGGGATCATTATTTTGCTCCAAAGACACATGCCATGGGACTCAAAAAGATAGAGAGCTTTATGTAGACAAAGAAACGGGAAATATACATATTGGATTTAGCGTGTTGACTCAATAAAATCAATCTTCAACAGCATCAGAAAAACCAGGTTCTCTCCTGTTTTCACCTAATCTTCCAGTTAGATTATCACCTAAGTCTTTTCTTGCCTTCTCAACTAATTTTTCCAATTCATTAACAACTTTTGGATATAACTCTTTCACATCGTATTCTTCTCCAGGGTCTCTACGAAGATCATACAAAGAATACTCTGCCTGGATTTGAGAATAAGGGCCTGGATAACCATTATCGCCAGGTAAAACATTTTTATAGGATCTGCTTTTATGAGGAAGAACAAGCTTCCAATTATCTTTTCTTACTGCTTCTAAATTATTATCGCCATAATAATAGTACAAATGATTTCTTGGATTAGATTCTTTATCTCCTTTTAAAACAGGTGTAATGTCAATTCCATCAATTAAATGTTTTGGCAACTCTGCAGAAACTAGATTAGCAATGGTTGGAAAAATATCAATCGTGGATGCCATTTGATTAGATATACTCCCAAAGGGAATAGCATCAGGCCACTTCATAATAGTTGGGACTCTCTGACCTCCCTCAAAACTAGTTCCTTTACCCTCTCTTAATCCGCCTGTTGATCCTGCATGATTCCCATAATTTAGCCAAGGTCCATTATCACTAGTAAAAATAATAAGGGTATTGTTTTCAATATTATTTTTTTCTAATGCTCTAACAATTTCACCAACAGACCAATCGATTTCCATCATAAGATCACCATACAAACCTTGCTTGCTTTTACCTTTAAACTTATCTGAAACAGCAATTGGGACATGTGGCATGGGATGAGGCATATACAAAAAGAATGGTTTATCATTGTTTTTGTTAATAAATTTGACAGATTCCTCTGTAAATAATGTTGTTAATTTTGCCTGATCATTTAAACTTCTAATTTCATCAATTTTTTCAAAATCTTTAATCAATGGAAGTTGGGGATAAGATTTTTTCTTCCAATTGGATTCATCTAAAATTTGATTTCCATCATAATCAACTGGCCACATATCATTAGAATATGGTATGCCAAGATAATTGTCAAACCCATGATTGAGGGGGAGAAATTTTTCTTGATGCCCTAAATGCCATTTGCCAAAAATCGCCGTAGAATATCCTTTTTCTTTAAGCATTTCAGCAATAGTAACTTCACTTTCATTTAAACCTACTTTTGATTGGGGAAACAAAGCGCCTTTTATTCCAATTCTATTTGGATAACATCCAGTCAATAGAGCAGCTCTTGAAGCGCTACATACTGCCTGAGCAGAGTAAAAATTGGTGAAAGTCATCCCTTGGTTTGCTAGTTTTTCAAGATTAGGTGTTTGATAATCTATCGCTCCAAAATTTGATATATCGCCATAGCCTAAATCATCCATGAAAATTATGACTATGTTTGGATTTTGACCTTGATGATTGGACTTGTTGGTATTAAAATTGCTGCAAAAGCAAAAAATAAAAGAAAAAATAATCACTGTGTTTTTTTTCATCTCAGGAGGATTAAATATTAAAATTGAATATACAAAATAAGTATAAAAAAAGCTCCCCATTTAAATGGAAAGCTTCTCACTAGTTGTCATCCAGTTTAAAATGGATTAACAACACACAACTCCTTAAATAGATGTCAGGAAAACTGAAAGACACCTTAATAGCGCTGCAAATTTAATAAATCTATCATTAAAACCTACTCCACCCATTCTGCAAGAAAAATATTTGTCTCTCTTGTACCACCATTGTTTCGATTAGAGGAAAAAAGTAATTTTTTACCATCGTTAGAAAAAACCGGGAAAGAATCAAAAGTCTCACCATAAGTAATTCTTTTTAAATTTTTACCATCTATATCAATCATATAAATATTGAATGGAAAACCTATTACAGCTTCATAATTTGATGAAAAAAGTATTTTTTTACCAGATGGGTGAAAAAATGGACTCCAATTAGCGTTTCCAAGAAAAGTCAGTTGTTTTAAATTTTTACCATCTGAATCACATATAAATAATTCCATTTCTGTTGGTTGAACTAGTCCCTCACTTAATAGAGATTTATACTCTTTTATTTCATCGTCTCCTTTGGGTCTTGATGCTCTGAAAATTATTTTGGTTCCATCAGGTGAGAAAAAAGCTCCTCCATCATAGCCTAATTCATGAGTAATTTGTTTCACATTAGATCCATCAATATTCATTGTAAACAACTCCAAATCACCAGTCCTTGCAGATGTAAAAACAATTTTATCTCCAAGTGGAGAAACTGTTGCTTCAGCATCATAGCCATTTTCATTAGTTAGTTGTTTGATGATTTTTCCATTTAAATCTGCCATGAAAATATCATAAGAACTATATACTGGCCAAACGTATCTTCCCTCTCTGCGCAGGGGAGTTTCAAGGCAATTTTCATCATCTAAATGAGTTGAAGCATATATGATGTGTTTATTATCAGGTAAAAAATAAGAACATGTAGTTCTGCCTGTTCCTGTACTTACCATTTTTGGAATCTTAGATTCAAAAGTTTCATTGTTATTCATTATAAACATCTGATCACAATTTACATTCCAGCTGTTATTACTAGATTGAAAAATTATTTGCTTGTCATCAAAGCTCCAATATGCCTCTGCATTGTCTCCTCCAAAAGTGATTTGTTTAATTGATTTAAAATTTACTTCTCCAGGATAAATTAATTTATCTTTTTGTTCTTCTTTACATGAGAAAATTAAAAAAACAATTAGCAAAATAAATAGATGTTTCATTTAGATAATTTTATTTTTGTGCAAAATAAAATAAAAAAAGGATGAAATTCACATTTAAAATTTTCTTTTTCAGTTTAATAATAGCGTCTTGTAGTAAAAAATATTCATATGTAAGTATGATAAAAGCTGATATACAATATTTATCAAGTGACAGTCTACAGGGTCGAGAAACAGGAACAATGGGAGAAAAACTAGCTGCAAAATATATAGCTGAAAGATTTAAACAAATGAATTTAGTTTCTAAAGGAGAAGAGAAATTTTTTCAAGATTTCAACTTTAAACCCGCGAAAAATCCACATGAACAAGTTTCATTTTCAAACACTAAAGAAAATGATGTTATAACAGCAAGAAACGTTATAGGTTTCATAGACAACAATTCTGATAAAACTGTTGTATTTGGAGCTCACTATGATCACTTAGGATATGGGTCTAATAGTTCCCTATATAGAGGAGAAGTAGAAAAAATACATAATGGAGCAGATGACAATGCAAGTGGAGTGGCGCTAATGTTAGATTTAGCAGGAAAACTTAAATCAATTGCTTCACAAAATAATTATTTATTTGTTGCTTTCTCTGGTGAAGAAATGGGCCTTTTAGGATCGAATTATTTTGTGAAAAATCCGACTACATCGATTGAATCTATTAACTACATGATAAACATGGATATGGTAGGACGATTAAAAGAAGATAAATCACTCGCGATTTATGGAGTGGGAACTTCACCTATCTTTAAGCAAACGTTAAAGTCAAATAATGAGGTTTTTTCAATTATTGAAAATGAGTCAGGAATGGGACCCTCTGACCACACCTCCTTTTATCTAGCAGATATACCTGTTCTTCATTTCTTTACTGGACAACATTCCGATTATCACAAACCTAGTGATGACTTTGAAAAAATTAACTATCAAGGCATAGAACTTCTCTCCAATTACATCATAAACATTATCAAAGATTTAAATGACAACGGGAAATTACCTTTTCGAGCAACAAAAAATGAAAGTCAAGATGTCCCCAGATTTAAAGTTTCTCTCGGTGTTATGCCCGACTATTTATTTGATGGTGAAGGAATGAAAATTGATGGGATAAGTGCTGATAAACCTGCGCAAAAAGCAGGTGTTTTAAAAGGTGATATAGTAATCAAATTAGGTGATGAAAATGTAATTGATATGATGTCCTATATGAAAGCTTTATCAAAGTTTAAGTCAGGTGAGTCAACTTTGGTAACAATTAAACGCGGGGAAAAAATAATAGAAAAAGAAATTGTTTTTTAACATCATTAAAAAAATAAATAGATGTATAAATTAAATTTATCTTATTTTTATTTAGAATAATTAAAAATAAGATATTTTTGTCCTTTGAAATGAGAAAAATTTTTTTTCTTTTCCCTTTCTACGTAAGCATGTTAGGACAAGAAACTTTAAAAGACACAATACAGGCAAAAAGGCAAAACCTTGAAGAGGTTATCATAAGCGCTACTAGAAATGTAAGACAATTTTCCTCAATCCCATTACCCGCTATTTTAATTGGTGAGGAGGAAATTAAAAACTCTGGAGCAACTAAACTTATCGAAGTATTAGTAGAGCAAGCCGGAATAATATCAGTTCCTGATTTTACTGTTGGCGGAGAAGAAGGAATACAAATGCAAGGCATTAGCTCAGACTATATAACTATTTTAATTGATGGTGTTCCCCTAATTGGCAGAAGTTCTGGCAATTTTGATCTTAGTAGAATTGCTGTAAATAATATTAAACAGATAGAAATTGTAAAAGGGCCTTCATCAAGTCTTTTCGGTTCAGATGCATTAGGCGGAATCATAAACATAGTAACAAACAAAACTTTACCAGATAAACTTTCAGGAGAAATTTCACATCAACAAGGTTCTTTTGGGGTAGCAGACAGTAATCTATCCTTTGCAAAGAAGAACAAAAAATTTGGTTACTCTGTTTTTTTAAATAGGCATTCAACTAATGGTTATGACCTTTCTTCAGAACTTCCTGGAAAAACAGTTGATCCTTACACAAACTTAACATTTCAACCGAAATTTTTATACGATTTTTCAGAAGAAATTAAGCTTACTCAATCTTTCAGATATTTCTACCAAAATCAAAATATTTATAATGGGGATTCAGAAGAAAAGGACTTTTACTCTCATTCGCTTATTAATCATAAAATATCTGAAAATTGGAAAATAAAATATGAAATATATGCTACTCAATATAATTCTTTTCAAATTTCAAATTTCTCTGATAATCCAAACGCATCTCAAAAAACTACTTTTGATCAAAAGCTTTTCAAACCTGAAATTAGAATAAACTATAATCCAATAACAGAAAAAAATCTAATGGTTGGTTTTGGCGGTAATTTAGAATCTCTAGATAGAAATCTATTTAAAGAAAAAGTGAAATTTAATTCTAGGTATGGTTTTATTCAATATGACTTTTACCCCTCTAAGAAATTAAATACAATTGTGGGGGTAAGATATGATCAACACAGTGAATATGCTTCTCAATTGAGTCCAAAAGTTTCGTTTAAATATTTTATAAAAGATGGTTTTTCAATTAAAGGTTCTGTAGGATCAGGTTTCAAAGCTCCTGATTTTAGACAACTTTACCTTGATTACACAAATTCAACCGTAGGATATACAGTTTTAGGAAAAACAGTTGAAAAACAGGGCGTTGATCTTTTAAATCAAAATAATCAGTTACTTAATCTCTTTATTCCCATAAATGAATTAGGCGGCGTGCTTAATGCAGAGTCATCAACTGGTTACAACTTTGCTGTTTCATATAAAAAAAATTCGTTTTTTGCTGAAATCAACCTTTTTAGAAATGACATTAAAAACCTAATAGATACTAGGATTTTAGCAAGAAAAATTAACGGTCAAAATGTTTTTGGGTATCAAAATCTGAATAGCATATTTACTCAAGGAATTGAAATAAATTCTAATTACAAGGGATTTGATAAAGTAACATTCTCTTTTGCCTATCAGCTTTTGTATTCATATGACAAAGACAAGTTATCACTTATCTCTAAGGGAGAAGTATACTCAAGAGATCCTGAAACACTCTCGAGTTTTTTAATTGGAAACGGAAATTACTTTGGGCTTGCCAATAGATCAAGACATAGTAGTTCAATTAAAATTTCCTACAATTCTTCAGACGATAAAACAAGAATAAATCTAAGAGTTAATTATCGAAGTAAATATGCAATGTATGATACTAATGGAAATGATTTGATCGATGACTTTGACTCTTCTTTTGTAAATGGATATTCATTAGTTAATACATCCTTTACTCAAAATTTATCAACTAAATTAAGTCTTCAGTTAGGCTCAAGAAACATCTTTAATTATAAGAATCCAACAAATATTCCAAGTCTTAGCGGAAGACAATTATATATTAACCTAAACTATAACTTTTAAATAATTTATACCATGAAACAATCAATATTTTTAAACTTTTTTTACTTTATATCTGCAGCATTTTTTATTGTTAGCTGTAGTAAAGAGGAAAATACCACAACCTTAATTAATCTAAGTAAAACTTATGAAGATCTTTTTGCTCCTCAAAGCGGAGGACGAGGAGAGCCTATTTCAGGTGAATTTACCAAATTTGATCTTTCAACAGGTCATATAACAGCTGATCCTGAAGGATGGGATATCGCCTTTAGAGGCACTACAATAGCAATAAACGGGGGTTCTCCAACTGGCACATTAGATGAGCCTCCAAGAAATGGAAATGGTGGTGCAACATTTGTTTCTGGAACATTTGAATCTGTAAAGGTAGCTCCTTCAAGTTTTTCAGAGGACAGCTCACAAGGTTTTGCTATACCTGGTGGGAGTGGTAATGGATGGTATAATTACAATCCTCAAATGAGAATGATAACCCCTATTCCCGGAAAAATATTAGTCGTTAGAACAAGGGACGGGAAATATGCAAAAATTGAAATTTTAAGTTATTATAAAGGGGCTCCTGCAAATCCTAACCCAATGGCTGATGCTTCTCGCCATTATACATTTAGATTTTTATATAATCCAAATGAGGGAAGCAATAGCTTAGAATAAAAAAAGGGCTTTCTAAATCTTTGGGCTTTAACTACCATAAACCAAAAGTTAAAAAAAATAGAAAGCCTTTTTTAATATTCTAATTATTATAATATTTCCTGTAAATATTTATGAAATAGTAGTTCTTTTTTTTCTATATTGTATTAATTAAACTTTAAAACAAATAAAATGAGTACAACAAAAGGAACGTCTAACGTTCCGTTAATCATGGGAATAATTGGTGCCGCTTTAGGTGTGCCTAATATTTTTTGTGCTGGTCTTTGTGGCGCAGGCGCAGGTGCAATGGCTGATTTAGCTGCAGCAGGAACGGCTGTTGCAGATGGAGAAGCAATAGATGTGGAAGCTCTAGAAATGGCATCAACTGCTGCTGCCGGTACTGGAAGTATGTGGATTGCGGGTGGAGCTGCTTTAATCGGACTAATTGCTGGAATCCTTGGTAAATCAAAACCTACT
>Ga0066849_10001336_pt1 | contig 10126 bp, 7 predicted proteins | sample ETNtaG_9_FD_65492 | JGI IMG/M metagenome (GOLD analysis project Ga0066849, IMG submission 65492) | Marine microbial and viral communities from oxygen minimum zone, Eastern Pacific Ocean - ETNP201406SV69 | ecosystem: Environmental > Aquatic > Marine > Oceanic | place: Pacific Ocean: Eastern... | reverse complement strand
AGTGATTTAAAAGATTTGATCCAAGGTTTGCAATTAACTAAATTCTTTTTAGAATTGAATTTTTTTAAAGATAAACCTTTTCCGAATTCCAGGTTGAGATTTACTAAATTGTTAGAGGATAAATTATATAAAGGCCATCTTAATGATAAACGATAAGACCGACGTTAAAGATAAACAAGTTAACTCAACGTTTTCAGAAGAACTCAGTAAAAGATTTCTTCAATACGCACTTTCAACAATTACTTCTAGATCTCTTCCAGATGTAAGAGATGGCTTAAAGCCAGTTCATAGACGCCTATTATATGCGATGAGTTTATTGAATTTAACACCAGAAAAAGGATTTAAAAAGTCTGCAAGAGTTGTGGGAGATGTAATGGGAAAATTTCATCCACATGGTGATGCAGCAATTTATGACTCTATGGTAAGGATGGCCCAAGAGTTTTCAATGAATTACACATTAGTTGAAGGGCAGGGAAATTTTGGAAATATCGATGGTGATAACGCAGCAGCGATGAGGTATACAGAAGCTAGGTTGAGCAAAGTTGCAAGCCTAATGCTACAAGGAATTAATGAAAACGCCATTGATTTTCGTGACACATATGATGGTGATGGCCTAGAGCCAATTTTATTGCCTTCAGGATTCCCTAATTTATTGGTAAATGGAGCACAAGGGATTGCAGTAGGAATGGCTTGCTCAATTCCGCCACATAACTTATTTGAAATCTGTGAATCAGCAAAATTATTAATTGACAATAGAAAAATTGAAATAAATGAAATATTGAAAATTATCAAAGGGCCAGACTTTCCTACTGGAGGAACTATTTTGGAAAGCCAGAGTTCTATTCAAGAAACTTATAAAAATGGTAAGGGCTCTTTTAGATTAAGGGCAAATTGGGTTATAGAAAAAAAAGCTGCTGGAAAATGGCAAATTTGTATTAATCAAATACCTTTTCAAATGCAAAAATCTCGTATTATTGAAAAATTAGCTGACTTGATTAGTGAAAAAAAACTGATTTTAGTCTCTGATGTTAGAGATGAATCATCGGATGAAATAAGAATAATCATCGAGCCAAAAACAAAAAGTTTAAATCCAGATGAACTTATGGAAACATTATTTAGGCAAACTGATTTAGAGACCAGGGTTCAGCTAAATTTAAATGTCCTCGATGAACAGGGCAAACCAAAAATCATGACCATAAAAGAATCCTTAATTTCATGGATTGATCATAGAAGAACAATTTTAAAAAGAGTCAATTTATATAATTTAGCTAAAATCAATAAAAGGTTAGAAGCTTTAGAGAGTTACCTAATTGTTTATTTGAATTTGGATAAAGTTATTAAAATTATCAGAGAAGATAAAGAACCCAGGCAAACACTTATGTTAAAATTTAATTTATCAGAGATTCAAACTATTTCAATTTTAGACATGAGATTAAGAAATTTAAGGAAACTTGAAGAAAGAGAAATCATTCTAGAAAAAGAAAATCTTTTAATGAAAAAATCATCTATAGAGAAGCTTTTAAATAGTAAAGCTAAACAATGGAAAGAAATTAAGAAACAAATTGATGAGTTAAAAAATATATTTAATGATGAAATAATAAGAAAAACAAGAATTGAAAATACTATTATTGAAATCAAAGAGAACATTTCCTTAACTGTTGAAAAAGAGCCTGTTACAGTGATTCTGTCTAAGAAAGGTTGGATTAAAACAATTAAGGGGCATAAAATTGATTTTGGAAAAATTAATTTTAAAGAGGGAGATGGCCTCAATTTATATCTTAGTTTAAATAGCATTGACCAACTTTTAATCTTTGCAAATAATGGCAAGTTTTATAGTACTCCTGTTTATAAACTTCCATCTGGTAGAGGTTTTGGCGAGCCTCTTTCAATAATTTTTGATGACATATCAGATGCTAAAGCTTTGTATTTAAGCAACTCTAAAGATGAAAAATTACTTCTAGTTTCTTCAGTTGGAAGGGGGTTTATTGTTAGTACCAAGGAAATTTCTTCTAAGAGAAAATCTGGTAAACAAATATTGAATTTAAAGGGTGATAGTCAAGCTATATCTTGTTTGCCTGTCAATGGAGATATGTTGGCAATAGTAGGTGAAAATCGTAAAATATTAATTTTTAATATTAATGATATTCCTGAATTAAATAAAGGTCAGGGAGTAATCTTGCAAAGATATAATGATGGTCAATGTGCAGATGCAAAAATAATAGATTCTAATTCGGGGCTTTTTTGGCGTCAAGGAAAAGATAGAATAAGAACTGAAAAGAATTTAATAACGTGGAGAGGCAAGAGAGGAGGTGCTGGCAAAATGCCTCCTAGAGGTTTCCCAAATCCACCTAAGTTTACTTGATTATTGCCTTCTTCCATTTTCCTTTTTGAAATACTTCAAATGGATAAAACTGGTTTTTGTAATTCATTTTGTTATTTAATTTGATATAGTACCCTAAATATAAATATTTTAAATTATTGTCTTTTATGAAATTGATAGCATCTAGTATCATGTACTTTCCAATTCCAGTATGAGTTTCAGATACATTATAAAAAGAGTAAACCGCAGATAAGCCATCTCTTTGAATGTCTATTAACAAAACTCCAATTATTTTATTTTTTATATTTTTGTATTCAAAAATCATAGAATTAATGGGTGTAAGATTGATCATATTAGAATAATCATTCCAAGTCATTTTTGACATCAAGCCATCCTTGTGGCGGTATTTTTGATAATTTTTAAATAATTTGTAATGTTCCTCTTTTGCTTGAGACGGCAAAATAGACCTTGTTAGAATTTTGTTTTTAGATTGGCATCTTTTTTGACTTTTGTTTGCTATGAATTCTGTACATATAATTCTTAAAGGGATGCATTCATTGCAACCAAAACAAACAGGTTTGTAAGCCCAATTTTCTACTCTCCTAAAGCCAGTTTCTGCTAACTGATCATGGAACTCTGGAAAATCTGATAAATTAACAAAAGCTCTTGTTTCAACTTTATTGTCTAGGTAGGGGCATCTTGAGTTATTACTTATTTGAATTGGTATTAGAGAAAGATTTGTAATTGATTTCTGTATAGACATGTAAAATTATATACCTGAATTTTCTTTTATTAAAACAACTTCAAACTTATCTTCTTTTAAACTGTTAATAATTTTATTAACATTACTAGAGCTTTGTGCTTCAATAACAGCATCAATCTTTGCTTTTTTAACTGGAATATCGTGAAACATTCTTTGATGGTAAATTTCAATAATATTGCCACCATTTTTTGCTATAGCATTTGAAATTTTTGCTAACATTCCCGGCTCATCTGTTATGCCTATTCTAATTCTTGCAATCTTGCCATCTCGTGATAGTTGCCTATTTAAGATGCCAGCAAAAATTCTACTATCAATGTTACCGCCACAAATAACAGTTCCAATCTTTTTGTTTCGGAATAACTTATTGTGATCCATGATAGCAGCAACTCCTGCTGATCCAGCTCCCTCGGATATTACTCTTTCCTCTTCAAATAGGTTACTAATTGAATTTTCAATTGATATTTCATCCACTAAGATAATATCATCAACATATTTGGAAATAATCGGGATGTTAAGTTGCCCAGGGTGTTTAACTGCTATCCCATCAGCTATTGTATCGCCTTTGCAAGGTAAACTTTTATTATAGAAGATATTGTACATGCAAGGGTAAAGTTTGCTTTCAACGCCAAAGATTTTAATTTTTGGATTAAGTTTTTTAGCAACTATAGAGATACCCGAAATCAAGCCTCCTCCACCAATTGGAATAATGAGACAGTCTAAATCTTTTATTGCATCAAAGATTTCAAATCCTATACTTCCTTGTCCTGCAACCACATCAGGGTTATCATATGGGTGTATTAAAGTTAGATTATTTTTTTGAGCAAGATTATTCACAAAATCATTGGTTTCATTTAGCGTCCTTCCTTTTAAGATCACTTTTGCGTTAAGATCTTTTGTTCTGGCTACCTTAGAAAAAGGAGCTTGTTCTGGCATAATAATAGTTGCTGGGATATTAAGATTTTTTGCGTGAAAAGCCACTGCTTGTGCATGATTACCTGCAGACATTGCAATCACACCTTTACCAGGATTATTTATAGTTGATTTTTTTATAGCTATATATGCTCCCCGGGTTTTAAAAGATGAAGTTAGTTGCAAACATTCTAATTTTAAGAATAAATTACAGTTAAGTTTATTCCCAAGCTTTGAAGCATGTATTGTAGGAGTTTTTTTAATATTACCTTTCAGCGTTGCTGTGGCCATTAAAATATCATCAAAAGTTATTTTCATAAAATTTCCAAATTTAATTTTAATTTTCTGATTACTTCAAAAATATAAAAGTATATATAATTTTATCTTTATTATTAAAGTTTATCCAAAACTTTCATGTAAAAAAATATAAAAACTTTTGAATTGAAAAGATTATAATGCAAATGAAAATAGTTATAAATAGCAAATATTTAAAACATCTGTGTATTAATTGTATAGCCCTTCTTTTAGATTCTTAGCAACCGATTTTGCAAAGTAAGTTAATATGCTAGTTGCTCCTGCTCTTTTAATGCTTATTAGGCTTTCATATACAGTGTCTTTTTCATTTACCCAATTATTATTTGCTGCAGCTTTGATCATTGAATATTCTCCAGATACTTGATACGCAAATATTGGCACATTATAATTTTCATAGGCAGACTTAATTATATCTAAGTAACTAATAGCAGGTTTAATCAAAATAATGTCAGCGCCTTCATTGATATCAAGTTCAATTTCACGCATTGCTTCACGAGAATTAGAAGGGTCCATTTGGTAACTGTTTTTGCTGATCTTGCTCTGATTAATTTTTGAGCCTACTGCATTTCTGAAAGGTCCATAAAAGGCAGATGCATATTTTGATGAGTAAGCCAAGATTATAGTGTTTATAAAGTTATGACTATCAAGGGCAGTTCTTATTTTTTTTACTCTGCCATCCATCATATCACTTGGTGCTATAATATCACATCCAGCTTTAGCTTGAACTATGGCCTGTTCACATAAAATTTTTATAGTTTCATCATTATCAACTTCATTGTTATGAATAATTCCATCATGGCCATGATCTGTATAGGGATCAAGCGCTACATCGCAAATAAGACCAAGGTTCGGGCATTCTTTTTTTATCGCCTTTATAGTTTTACAAATAATGTTATTCTCATTGAGGGCTTCACTTCCAATGGCATCCTTTAATTTATTATTGATATTTGGGAAGATAGCTATTGCAGGTATTCCTAAGCTTTCAATTTCTTTTGCTTCATTAACAATCGAATCAATGGAATGTCTTTTTATTCCAGGCATTGATTCTATAAAAGTATTTTCATTTTTGCCTTCAGTCACGAACAATGGTTGAATTAAATTATCAACATTTAAATTATTCTCTGCAACAATTTTTCTGGAAAATGTCCTCATTCTATTTCTTCGCATTCTTAATAAAGGAAAATTTTTTGGCAGTTTTTCTGAAAATTTAACCATAAATACACCTTGAATAAAATTATAAAAATAAATTTAGTTATATAAATCAAATTCTGTATTTTACATACTAATAAGTTATAAAAAAGTTAAATAGTAATTAATTATTAAAAATGATTTGGGTTTACAACAATCAGACTTTATTAATTTAATTAAAATAATCTTTTTTAGGAATTTTAGTTATGCTCCTTTCAAAATACTTTATGCCGATTATTAAAGACACTCCAAAAGATGCTCAAATAATCTCTCATAGACTTATGTTACGTTCAGGCATGATTAAACAGGACTCTGCTGGAATTTATTCATGGCTTCCAATTGGACAAAGAGTTTTAAAAAAAATTTCTAATATCATTAAATGTGAACAGGATAATTCAGGGGCTCATGAAATATTAATGCCCACTATTCAATCTGCTGAACTATGGAAAGAGTCAGGAAGGTACGATGATTATGGTTTAGAAATGCTTAGAATAAAAGATCGCCATGAAAGGGATATTTTATATGGCCCAACTAATGAAGAAATGGTCACAGATATATTTAGGTCACATGTAAAATCATATCGTGGGTTGCCTCTTAACTTATATCATATCCAATGGAAATTTAGGGATGAAATTAGACCTAGATTTGGAGTTATGCGGGGTAGGGAATTCTTAATGAAAGATGCTTATTCATTTGATTTAGATGAAGAGAGTTCATTTGTTTCTTATAATAAGATGTTTATTTCTTATCTTAAAATTTTTAAAAAAATGGGTTTAACCGCTATCCCTATGGAAGCAGACACTGGTCCTATTGGAGGAGATAGAAGTCATGAGTTCATTATTCTGGCGGAAACAGGAGAGTCAAAAGTATTTTGTGATAAAAAATGGATAAATTTAAATATTGATATTGATAATATTACTTATGATGAAAATCTCCAACTGATTGTAGATCAATTTACATCTCTTTATGCTGCCACAGATGAAAAACATGACCCCTCTCAAAACATCAAAAAGGATTTACTTGAGACTAGGGGGATTGAGGTGGGGCATATTTTTTATTTTGGAAAAAAATACTCTGAATCCATGTCTGCAAATGTAACTTTGCCTAACGGAACTTCAACTCCTGTTTTTATGGGTTCTTATGGTATTGGAGTAAGTAGATTAGTAGGAGCAATCATTGAGTCAAGCCATGATGAAAAAGGAATAATATGGCCTAGAGAGATTGCTCCGTTTGAAGTGGGTATAATCAATTTATCCGTTGGTAATGAACATTGTGATTTGATGTCCAAAAAAGTATATAAAATGCTTAAATCTTTGGGTAAGGATGTTCTCTTAGATGATACAAAAGAAAGTGCAGGAAGTAAATTAGCTAGCATGGACCTTATTGGCTTGCCATACCAAGTAATAATTGGTTCAAGGTATTCTAAAGATGATAAATATGAAGTTAAAAATAGACTTTCTGGTGAAGTAAATATTGCTTCATTTGAAAACATTAATAGTTTTTTGGGTTAATTTTTTTATGTTTACTCCTTTAGAACTGATGATTGCTTTTAGATACTTAAAATCTAAAAGATCAGAGGGCTTTATTTCAATTATTGCTGGGTTTTCTTTGGTGGGAATAATCTTAGGTGTTGCAACCCTAATAATTGTTATGTCCGTTATGAATGGATTCCGTGCAGAATTAATTGGAAGAATTTTGGGCTTAAATGGACATATGGGGGTGTATGAAAATAGTAGTAATTTTGAAAATTTTGATGACTACTCTGTTGCAATTGCTGAAATACCTGGTGTTAAGGCAGTTACCCCCCAAATAGAAGGCCAGGGATTGATAGTGGAGAAACAAAATTCTTCTGGGGTTGTCGTTCGGGGTGTAAGGTGGTCCGATTTATCAGCTAGAAAAAAATTATGGGATTCATTGGATAATAAAGATCTAGAAAGTTTTGATCAAAATGGAATTATTATAGGGCATAGGTTGAGTAAAAGACTTAACTTAAAAGTTAATGATGAAATTTTACTAATGACTCCTCAAATGCATGTTACAGCTTTTGGATCAGTTCCCAAACAGAAAAAATTTAAAGTAATAAATACTTTTGATGTAGGAATGTATGAATACGATAATGGTTTTGTTTTTATAAACTTGTCAAATGCCCAATCAATGTTTGGTTACAAAAATAACAACAGCATTAGTAATCTAGAAGTTTATCTTCATTCAACTGAAAACATAAATTATATTAAAGAAAGAATAGTATCACTTTCTGAAAAAGAACTATTGATAACTGATTGGGTTGATAGAAACGCTTCTTTTATAAATGCGCTAAACGTTGAGAGAAATGTTATGTTTATAATCTTGACGCTTATTATTATGGTTGCATCATTTAATATCATTTCATCTATGATAATGCTTGTAAATAGTAAATTAGCAGACATTGCAGTATTAGGTGCAATGGGAGCATCCAATCGGAATATTATGAAAATTTTTTTTGTAACAGGAATTTCTATTGGAACTATAGGAACTATAATAGGCACTTTCTTAGGGTTATTATTTAGTAAAAATATAGAAAAAATAAGACAATTTTTAGAAAATTTTACTGACAGTGAATTATTTTCTGCAGAAATTTATTTTCTTTCAAAAATGCCAGCTTTAATTGATCCTATCGAGGTTCTTCAAATTATTCTTATGTCTTTATTCCTTTCCTTTATTGCTTCAATTTACCCTGCTTGGAAAGCTAGTAGAATCGCTCCAGCTGAGGTTCTGAGATATGAATAAGGCCAACACTTCTCAAGAAGAGTTTTTGGCAATCAAAAACTTAACGTACTCTTATTCCAAGGGTGGTAATAAAACAATCGTCTTAGAAAACTTGAATGCAGTTATAAGCAAAGGTGAGATGGTTGCATTAGTTGGACCAAGTGGATCTGGGAAAACAACCTTACTAAACCTCATTGGTTTATTAGATGAATTAAAAAATGGAAAAATATATTTAGAAGGAAAATTAATTAACCCCAATAAACATTTTGATAGAAATGAGATTAGATTGCATCAAATTGGATTTGTTTTTCAATTCCATAGATTATTACCAGAGTTTTCAGCTAGAGAAAATATAGCTATACCACAAATGATAACAGGGCTAACAAAAAATCTAGCTCTTAAAAGGTCGGATGAATTATTAGAAATGATGGGAATTTATGATAGAAGAAACAATAGACCGGGTGAACTTTCTGGTGGAGAGCAGCAACGTGTTGCCATTGCAAGAGGGTTAGCTAATGCCCCTGATATTTTGTTGGCTGATGAACCTACAGGAAACTTGGATCCAACTACAGCCCAAGAAGTTATTAATCAGCTTCGCCAAATCGTTTCTGAAACAGGCCTGACCTGTTTAACAGTCACCCACAATATGGATATAGCTTGTCTAATGGACAGAAGGTTACAGTTAGAAAAAGGTAAAATCATTGAGTAGTTTTAACTCCCCAAATGAAATTTTTATACATTTACGTGTTCATTCATCCTACTCGCTTTCATATGGGGCACTTCAAATTGATAAAATAATTGAGTTGGCTAAGAAGGATGCCCAACCAGCAATAGCGATTACTGATAATAATAATATGTTTGGAGCATTAGAATTTTCAGAAAAAGCCATTGAAAATGGTGTTCAACCAATTTTAGGCTGTCAGATTAATGTTTGTGATCAATATGGAGAAGGGGAGATAGTTTTAATTGCTCGCAATGAAAACGGATATCTCAACTTAATTAATCTTATCAGTGATGCGCATCTTAATCCCAATGAAATGAAAGGACCGATGGTTAGAATTGAAGATTTAATTAAAAGGAATGGTGGATTAATCATATTATCTGGAGGGGTCAATAAAGGTTTTATTCCAAATTCATTCAAGACAAATAACAATGACATTATTAGTTCTAGACTAGAAATTATTAAAAATAACTTTAAAGACGATGTTTATATCGAGATTCAAAGACACGGATTGACTGAACAAGGATTAATAGAGAGACAATTAATTAATCTAGCATACAATTATAATTTTCCAATTGTTGCAACAAATGATGTTTGTTTCTTAAAACCTGAAATGAAAGAAGCTCATGATGTTTTGATGTGTATAGAAGCAGGTAAAACAATATCTAACACGGATAAGCCATCTATGACTGAAAATCACTACTTTAAAACTAAATCTGAGATGATTGATTTGTTTAAAGATATACCTGAAGCAATTGAAAATACTAAAACAATTTCACAGAGATGCTTTGTTCGATCCAAAACATCTAGTCCACTTTTGCCTAAGTTTGAAACAAAAAGTGGACTAGATGAAAAAGAGGAAATAGTTATTAAAGCAAAAGAAGGTCTTAATAAAAGAATACTTCACTTGCAGGATAAATATAGTATTGACAGCCAACTATATTTTGAACGCATAGAAATGGAATTAGAAATTCTGACTAAAATGGGCTTTTCAGGATATTATTTAATTGTTGCTGATGTAGTTGGTTGGGCAAAAAGTAATGATATTCCTGTAGGACCGGGAAGGGGATCTGGTGCTGGTTCTATAGTTGCTTGGTCACTTGGAATAACGGACCTTGATCCTATCAGGTGGGGATTATTATTTGAAAGATTTTTAAACCCTGAA
>Ga0066849_10001335_pt1 | contig 10127 bp, 6 predicted proteins | sample ETNtaG_9_FD_65492 | JGI IMG/M metagenome (GOLD analysis project Ga0066849, IMG submission 65492) | Marine microbial and viral communities from oxygen minimum zone, Eastern Pacific Ocean - ETNP201406SV69 | ecosystem: Environmental > Aquatic > Marine > Oceanic | place: Pacific Ocean: Eastern... | reverse complement strand
GCCTTCACAAAGAATGACATAAGGCCTAATTTGACTGAGTATTTGTTTTCAAAGGCTTCTTTATAGCTTTCCCTCATTGAGAGTATTTCGCTCATATCCACTTCATTAAAGGTCGTGAGCATGGCGCTATTCTGGGTTGCAGAGTGGAGTCGGTTGGCAATGGTTTTACGAATACGAGTCATCGGTACTCTTTCTTCCATTCGGTTGCTCGATGGTTGAGTCTGAGATGAAGTAGGCTCTTGTGAGGGTTCGACCTCTTCTTGAGCTTTCTCTGGTTGTTTTTCTATCTTAGTAGATTGGTCTGTCTCTGCTGTTTCTGTTTCAACTTGAGAGGCTGTTTCGCTAGTTTCATTAGTTGCCTCTTCGGAAGCTTCTTCTGACTCAGAAGGCTCTTCTTCAGGTATATCAGCCTCATCATCAATGAGTCCAAGGACTTGCTGCTCTTTAACAGTTGCACCTTCTTTTGCAGAAATTTTACTTAAAATGCCAGACTCTTCTGCGGGAACCTCTAGAACAACTTTATCTGTTTCTATCTCAACAATAACGTCATCAAGCTCGACATAGTCACCTGGCTTTTTATGCCACGCTGCAACAGTTGCCTCATTTATTGATTCTGGCAGGATAGGTACTTTTATTTCTTTCATTTTTTAATGCTCCTAGCTTTGTCTATAGGCTGAATGCCTAGTGCCTTTTCAATAATATGATTTTGATTTATATTGTGCATTCTAACACTACCCTCTGCAGGTGCGGCATAGAGATCACGAGCAACAACGTGTAGGGTTTGCCCTTTAGAAATGTTTTGCATAAAGTTATGTCTTGATGTGTACCATGCGCCTTGATTAATAGGTTCCTCTTGGCACCAAATAATATCCTTAGCGTTCGGGAATTTAGCGAGCTCAGCTTTCAGTTCCTCTTGAGGAAATGGATAAAGCTGCTCGAGTCTTAGAATAGCCACATTGTTAATTTGATCATCCTGGCGCCGAGTTAATAACTCATAAAAAACTTTACCACTACACATGATAATCCGATTAACCTTTTTAGGTTTAATATTATCATACTGCTCTTCATAGACATTCTTAAATTTACCTTCAGTAAATTTAAATAAAGGGGATGCTGCAAGAGGGTTTCTAAGTAAACTTTTTGGTGACATGATGATGAGTGGCGCTCGAAATTTTCTGAGTACTTGTCGACGTAACAAATGAAAAATCTGTGAGGCTGTAGATGGCACACAAACTTGCATATTGTGGCTTGCACATAACTGAAGAAAACGCTCTAATCTTCCAGATGAGTGTTCTGGTCCTTGTCCTTCGAGTCCATGCGGTAAAAGCATAACTAAGTTCGAGAGGCGTCCCCATTTTGCCTCAGCAGAGGCAACAAATTGATCAATAATAGCCTGAGCACCATTAGCAAAGTCTCCAAACTGAGCTTCCCAAATTACGAGAGAGTCAGGGTTTGCAGTCGCATAGCCATATTCAAATCCAAGTGCAGCTTCTTCAGATAAGATTGAGTCATAAATTTGAACTCGACCTTGTTTTTCGCTGATATGAGTCAGTGGGGTGTAATCCTCATTCGCGAGCTGGTTATGAAGAACTGCATTTCGATGGAAAAATGTACCTCTACCAGAGTCTTGACCGGTCAGCCTTATAGAGACTCCATTCTCGGTCAGACTTGCATAAGCCAAAGTTTCAGCAAATCCCCAGTCCGCGTGAATTTTGTCATTCGCCATTTTTTGTCTTTCTGACATCATTTTTTTGACCCGAGGATGAACCTCAAACCCTTTTGGTATTTTTTGAAGTTTTTTATCTAAATCTTTGATATGTTTTTTGCTAATTGCAGATTCATAAGGGTCAAGCCAGGAGGCGTCAAAGTGATCCTCCCAAAGCATTTCCCAAGCTCTCTTATTTTTAGGTTTGATGATATTAAAGGCAACTCTTTTACCGTTTTTTAGTTCTTCTCGATAGTCAGAAACCAATGCATCAACTTCAGTCTGATCAAGGACGCCTTGTTTCATCAAAGTATTCGCGTAGTTTACGCGAGTGGTCGGAGTCTTTCTTATAGCTTCATACATCAAAGGTTGAGTCACAGCAGGCTCATCCGCCTCGTTATGACCATGTCTTCTATAGCACATCAGATCGATGACAACATCCTTCTTGTAACGCATTCTATAGTCGAGCGCAAGCTTGGTGATATAGCTGACCATTTCAGGGTCTTCTGCGTTGACATGAAATACAGGAGCGTTGATCATTTTAACAACGTCCGTACAGTAGTCTGTTGATCTAGCATCATCCTGCTTAGAGGTTGTAAAGCCAATTTGATTGTTAATAATAATATGTACTGTTCCTTGAGTCCTGTAGCCTCTAGACTGAGACATGTTGAGTGTCTCCATGACAATACCCTGTCCTGAAAAGGCCGCATCCCCATGAATCAGAACCGGCAGTATTTTTTGTCGATCTTCCTTGTCAATCTTGTCTTGGTGGTAGCGAGCATATCCCTCAATAACTGGATTGACTAGTTCGAGGTGAGAAGGGTTAAACATCAAAGCAAGATGAACGTGATTCTTTTCTGTCTGAATATCTGAAGAAAATCCTTGGTGATATTTAACGTCACCCGTTTGATTTTTAGCAAGCCCAAGGTCGCCGTCGAACTCTTGAAATAATTTTTCAGCTTTTTTACCCATAATATTGATTAGAACATTGAGCCGACCTCGATGAGCCATACCTAGACAAACTCTTTTCATCGAATGCTCACCCGAGTGCTGAATCAAAACATTAAGGAGGGGTATTAATGTGTCACTCCCCTCAAGCGAAAAGCGTTTTTGTCCAACATACTTGTTATGAAGAAATTTTTCAAACACCTCTGCTGCGGTCAGTCTTTGAAGCAGCCACTTTTTATATTCCGGAGTGCTTTCTTGCTCAAGAGTCATAGTTTCAATCTTAGTTTGAATCCACTTCCTTTCTTCAAGGTTAGGAATATGCATGTATTCAACACCAAGACTACTGCAGTATGTTTTTTTAAGTGACTCAAAGAGCTCTCTTAGCGTGTGACAATTTGGGCCTTGATAGGAACCCATATCAAAAGTTGTATCGAGGTCTGCCTCACTGAGACCAAACTCTTCTAGAGTAAAGGGAGGGGTTGAGTGGTGTCTTGGTCTTTTTAAAGGGTCAAGCGTTGCCCTTAAGTGACCTGAAAATCGAAAGGCATAAATCAGTCTCAGAACGCCGAGCTGTGCGGCACTTTGAGTTGGTCTTTTGATAGCAGCATTAGAGTCAAAATTAGATTCGCCATAATGAATAAAGCGACTGATCACATCCTCATGTGAGTTAGAATTTTTGTTCATTATTCTTGTGGTTTATGGGGAAGTATGTGAATTTAGGAAACAGGTTAATTTTGCCATTCATTAGCATGCATTTTTGCATTCGCTGTTTATTTAAACTATTCACAATCTGTGAGTTTGTTTTTATAGCTTAAATTATATAGATAGTTAAACTCTCTCATTCATTAAATATTTGAAAATTTATATGACAATCTGTGAGATATTTTTATTAATATTTTTTTCTAATTTATTAAGCATATAGAGGAAAAAATTATCTAATTCAAGTAAATAATAGATAGTTAATTTAAAAATTGAATTCATAGGGGGTACTTGTAAAATTACCAGTAAAATTTTTTTGCGCAAACTTCTCAATCAGTTTCAAAAAATATTTATGAATAATTTTTTAAAAATCTTAGAGGAAAAAAGCCATATTTTGGCTGACGGTGCGACTGGAACAAATTTATTTGCAATGGGTCTAGAGACAGGAGATCCTCCTGAGCCATGGAATATAGAGTATCAAGATCGTATACGTTCACTGCATCAAGGTTTTGTTGATGCTGGGTCTGACTTATTTCTAACGAATAGTTTTGGTGGTACATCCTACAGGCTCAAATTACATAATCTTGAAGATAGAGTCTTTGAATTAAACAAAGCAGCAGCAACGATTGCAAGAGAGGTTGCTGATCATGCTGATCGCTTGGTTGTTGTTGCTGGTTCGATGGGACCAACTGGTGAAATGATTGAGCCTCATGGACTGATGACATCTAGAGAGGCAACGGATGCCTTTAAAGCCCAAGCAGAGGGTCTTGCAGAGGGTGGGGCTGATGTTTTGTGGCTGGAAACGATGTATTCAATGGAAGAATTAGAGGCGGCATTGGAGGCAGTCAAGGGTGTTGGGCTTCCGGTCTGTGCAACCATGAGTTTTGATACCGCTGGAAAAACAATGATGGGGGTGACTCCATCGAACCTGGCTAAACGATCAAAAGATTTAAATTTAGCAGGATTTGGCGCTAACTGCGGTATTGGAGCACCAGATTTACTTGCCACCATTAATGATATTTTTAAAAATGTTGAACCTAACACGGTTGTTATATCAAAAGCAAACTGCGGTATCCCAGAATTTGTTGATGGCGATATAGTGTATTCAGGGACTGAAGAATTAATGTCAGAGTATGTTCAGATCGCGATGAACTCAGGCGCTAAGATTATTGGAGGTTGTTGCGGAACAACCTTTGATCATGTCAGAGCAATGCGCAGGGCAATGGATGAGCATGTTGTTAGTTTTCCGCCAACCCTAGAAGAAATTGAACAGAAGATTGGCGTGATGTCAGAAGGTTCAAAATCAATTTTTAATGGAGACGATTCAAAGCCCATTAAGGCGCGAAGAAGCAGACGCATTCGCGCTTAACAATAGTTATTTAGAAAAATTTCAGATTGAATTTCATCAAAAGATAATTTTCCTTATAGTATAATTTTTTTTATTCTTAGTAAATTATTGTTTCATGGCTTCAACAAAAAAAATAGCACCTAAAGAGCAGGGCGTATCCATCATCAATAAAAATCTCCCAAGCTTTGGGAGTGATAAACAGCTTGAAGCCTCAATCGGTAAGCAGGTCCGTATGGCAAGGAAAAGTGCTGGTGTGACTCTGCAGCAACTTTCGAAACAGTCTCTTCTCTCTGCAAGTATGCTTTCAAAAATTGAGAATGGTCAAATTAGTGCTTCTTTAAAAACAATTCAGCTTATTTGTCATGCACTCAATATTTCTATTACCTCACTATTTAAGCAGCACGATAAAGATGTTGAGCCTACTTTTATCAAATCAGGTAATGGTTTGACAATCGAGAGGGCTGGGTCCGATGAGAGTCGCCATTATCAATTGCTCGGACATACTGTTGGAGGATCCCTAAAGGTTGAACCTTGTTTGATTACTATTACCTCAAGAGATTATGAGTTTCCAGAGTTTCAGCATAAAGGTGTTGAGTTCATTTATATGCTAAAGGGACAGATGGATTATTTTTATGGCAATAAGGTTTATCATTTCAAAAAAGGAGACTCCCTATATTTTGATTCTGATACCCCTCATGGTCCTAAAAAAATAATCAGCGAAGAGTGTCAATTTCTTACAATTATTAGTACAAATCATTCAGATTAAGTAAGTAATCTATAAATTTTTTTTTCTGTAGTTACTCAACTATCTAATTTTTTTTCCTCTAATTACTCAACCACCATAGTTTTTTTTCTTGTTTTTTTACTCAAATTTAGAAGAAAATTAAGACTTATCTATATTTCTTAAAAATAAAAAAAAGTTCTTGACAATGGAATATTATAAAGCGTATACTTCGAGGTAAATTTACTGAAACCTTATTTTTTTTATGGGTAATCACTTGGTTCATTTAGACCTAAGTTTATTCAAGTTGAGGATCAGTAATTTAGTCTGATTTTTTTTGGGTTTATTTCTTACGAAATCTAAATGAGATCTACTAGGGGGCAAATCTTAAAAAAGATTTTTTTTATTTTTTCGGAGAGATTAAATGACAGATTTAGAACAACACGTTAATGAACCTGGGCGCGACAAACTTGTAAAAGAAGTAAAAGCTAAAATCGATGCTTTAGGTGTTACCTATGTATATTATCAATTTGTATCAGTTACGGGCCGAATAGTGGGTAAAGGTATTCCTGCTCGTCACTGGGAAAGGTTAGCTGAGAAAGGGTTTCAATTAGTATACGGCTCAACAGCAAACTTATTTGTGGACCGCCATGGTAATTATATCGGTTATGGTCCAGAATCATCAGAGCTGGTTGGTATTCCTGATCCAGATACTTTTTGCCAACTGCCATGGGATAAGAGAGTTGCAAGAGTTTTTTGTAGACTTTATAGAAACCGTGAAGAGCGTGAAAATCCAGGTGCAGCATTAACATCGGATTGTCGTGGTAATTTACATCGACTTCACAAAGAATTCCAAGACCAATATGGTCTAGATATGCGCTGTGGTACTGAGCCAGAAATGATGTGGCTGAAGCGTGGTGAAGATGGCGGAACGAATGGCGGAGTAACAAAACCAAATTGCTATCATATTGACCAATTTGAAGAGTTACGTCCTGTCTTTATGAAGGTTATTGAGTATTCAGAGCAAATGGGCCTTGACATTATTCAGGGTGACCATGAGGACGCTCCAGGACAATTAGAGCTTAATACTCAGTTCGATGATGTTTTAAGAAATGCGGATCGTTTGACTACTTATCGTCAAATTTGTGCTCAGGTAGCACGTGAGTTTGGATTAATCGCCTGCTTTATGAGTAAACCATTTATGGGTGTATCAGCATCCGGTTGTCACCATAATATGTCTTTATGGAAGGGCGGAAAAGATGTTTTCCATCCTGAAATTGCAAGTGGCGATGGTGAGCTTCCAGGTATGCCAGGTTGCTTTACCTATAAAGAGGGTGGCGAAAATACATTTATGCCTGACCCTAAGATTGATGAAAAAATGCCAGGACCAATTGGCCTTAATTCAATCGGTGGTGTAATTAAGCATTTACCAGCTTTGACATCGATTGGTTCATCAACAGTAAACTCGTATCGTCGTCTTTGGGATACAGGTTTTTGGGCACCAATCTTTGCTGACTGGGGCTACCAAAACAGAACGTGTGCGCTACGAGTTTCAGCACCGGGTCGTTTTGAGTATCGTTCAGTTGACTCGATGGTTAATCCATACTTAATGGGCTCAGCACTACTCAAAGCAATGGGTGATGGTATTGATAACAATATTGATGCTGGTGAGGCTGAAGAAAGAAATATTTACGAGGCGATGGAAGCGGGTAAGCAAGTTACAAAGTTACCAATGTCGCTTGGTGAGGCTATGAATGAGCTTGCAAATGACGAGGTCATCAAATCTGCAATGCCAGATGAGATGTACAAGGTCTACCACCATTACAAGACTGATGAGTGGGAGCGTTTCAATCACACAGTTACAGATTGGGATATTGAGACTTATTTGGACTGCTTACCTTAAGCTAGTTTCGATTAAGTTTATTTAAGAGTGCCCGCCTACCGGCGGGCAATTTTCAGGGAAAGGGAGATTATTTTATGTGCGGAATAGCAGGAATTATTCACAAGAATGCCGGCAAAGATGTAAACATTGGTGAGCAAATGACAGCAATGTTGCAAGCTTTGAAGCATAGAGGTCCAGATTCTACTGGTTACGCTATGTACGGTGAAGATAACGGGAATCATGTGGTTAGATTTAAGGTTGCTGAGGCAGCTGACTTAGAGGGAAGTTTTGATATACACGCTGCAATTGAAGATAGAATTGCGACTGTTAACTCTAGGATGGAAGACCTAGGCGCGAAGATTGTTAAGAAAGAAAGTGCTACTGAATATTCACATCGCTATGAGATTCAATTCTCAGGTGATATGAAGAAGTTAGCAGACTTTGTTGAAGATATTGAAGGCGTTGAAATTTTATCCATTGGTAATTCACTCGAATTAATCAAAGATCTTGGAGATGCTGCAGTGGTATCTGAGCAGTATGGTCTGAATGACTTTAATGGTACTCATGGCATTGGACATACAAGAATGGCAACTGAGTCAGATGTTGATATTCGTTCAGCTCACCCTTACTGGGCTTATCCATTTAGTGATGTTGCTGTTGTTCATAATGGGCAGCTAACGAACTACTGGACCAATAGACGCGCCCTAGAACTTAAAGGGCATCGTTTCTCCTCGAACTGTGACTCAGAACTGATTGCAGTCTATATTGCAGACAGAATGAATCAAGGTCAGGATTTGGAAACAGCTATGAAGGACTCTGTTGAGTATTTAGATGGCGTATTTACTTATCTAGTAGCCACCAAGGATCAGCTTGGTATGGCGAAAGATGTAATGGCTGCGAAACCAATGGTTGTGTATGAAGGAGACGATATGATTGCATTAGCTTCAGAGGAAGTTGCAATTAGAAAGTTGTTTGATCATCACATCGATACATTTGACCCATATCACGGAGAGGTAAAAGTATGGCAAAACTAAAACAAGATAAGTCTCATGAAATGGGGCTTCACCAAGAGCAATTAAAAGGAAAAACTCAACAAAGATTTTTCTCTATTGATGAGAGTGAAAATCTTACGTATTTTCAATCAAATGAGGTTGACACATCTAAAACTGCAACGATTGATGCTTTGGATATGACGCCAAGAGAAATTAATCGTGAAATCAGAGCGTTAATGGAAAAAGGTGTGGGTGACATTACAGTTGATAATCCAATGTCAAGACATGGTGTTGGCGTTGGGATTTTGAATCGACTGAACTTAACATTCTCAGACAGTTTGGGATATTTTGGGTGCGGTTTGATTGATGGTCCTAATGTTCATATTAAAGGGCGTGTCGGTTGGTCATGTGCTGAAAATATGATGGCCGGTACTGTTGTGATTGACGGTAATGCAGGTTCAACCTTTGGCGCTGCTATTCGTGGTGGTGACCTAGTCTGTAGAGGTAGTGTTGGTGCTCGTACAGGAATTGATCAAAAAGGTGGAACGATTATTGTTGGTGGAAAAACTGGCGCATTCTCAGGATTCATGATGCAGCGTGGTCGAATGATCATTTGTGGCGATGCTGGAATGAACTTAGGTGACTCTATGTATGACGGTACCATTTATGTTGGTGGTGAAGTTGAAGAACTGGGTGTGGACTGTGTTCCAGGTGAGATGTCAGAACTAGATGTTCGCTACCTATCTTCAAAGCTAGATATGTATGGAATCAAAACACCTAATGGTGTTGAAAAGATGAACAAGTATGTTTCTGGTAAACAATTATGGAACTACGATAACTTAGAGCCTAGTGAGAAGAAATTGGTGCTTTAATCGGACATTTACTAAATTAAATTAAAGGAAATATTATGAGTGATACAGAAGATCAATACAAATTAGGAACTAGTTTCATCTTCCCTAAGGAAGTAATGAACGATATCCACATTAAGTCTGATTTGGGTCGCTATAGAATGAGAGGATTCTCTCTATTCAAAAAGATACCAACTTGGGATGATTTAACTTTTATGCCTGGAACGTTAACGCGTTTTGTTATTGAAGGCTATAGAGAAAAATGTTTAACAAAGACAATTATTGGGCCAGAAGCTCCAATACCGCTAGAGTTAGATATTCCAATCTATATTACAGGTATGAGTTTTGGTGCATTAAGTTATGAAGCTAAAACCGCTTTAGCTCGCGGCGCTACAATGGCAGGTACAGCGACATGTTCTGGTGAGGGCGGAATGATACCGGATGAAAGACGCTATTCAAGTAAGTGGTTTTATCAATGTATTCAGTCACGTTATGGATTCAATCCAAACCATTTGCGCTTAGCTGATAGTGTTGAGTTTTTTATTGGACAAGGATGTAAAGTTGGTTTAGGTGGTCACTTAATGGGTCAGAAAGTGACCGATCAAGTTGCTGAAATGCGTTCACTTCCTGCGGGTATCGATCAGAGATCACCTGCGAGACACCCTGACTGGCTGGGACCAGATGATTTAGCCCTTAAGATTGAAGAAATTAGAGAGGCAACTGATGGACAGATTCCTATTCAATTAAAGCTAGGTGCTGCTCGTGTATACGATGACGTTCGTATGGCTGCAAAAACAGGTTGTGATAGCATCTATATTGATGGTATGGAAGGTGGAACAGGTGCTGGACCTCACCTAGCTACAGAAGAAACAGGTGTCCCAGGAATTGCTGCAATTCGTCAAGCTCGAAGAGCAATTGATGACGTTGGTATGACGGGTCGAATTTCATTGGTCTATGCTGGTGGTATTCGAAATGGTGGTGACG
>Ga0066849_10001333_pt1 | contig 10141 bp, 9 predicted proteins | sample ETNtaG_9_FD_65492 | JGI IMG/M metagenome (GOLD analysis project Ga0066849, IMG submission 65492) | Marine microbial and viral communities from oxygen minimum zone, Eastern Pacific Ocean - ETNP201406SV69 | ecosystem: Environmental > Aquatic > Marine > Oceanic | place: Pacific Ocean: Eastern... | reverse complement strand
TTTTCGGGCTGACACAGGGGGGGAGCAGAGAGTGGCAAAGAAAGACACATATCTGGCATTATTACGCCGGGGTATTGATGAAACAACATCAATGACCTTAGCTGATGCTGGATTAAAAATAGGTGATTTGAAGAAGATTACAATTGAAACCTTAACTGATAATTATGGTTTGAAGAAAAAGGTTGCAGAATCAGTATTGGCAGTAATCTCTGCTGAACCATCAACTCAAGGAAGACAGAGATATTTGTCTAAAGTTTTAACATCTGATAAAAAGAAGATGGATAAAATCGAAGAAGAGCGATTTAAACGTCAACAAAAGGATATTTTAGCTGATTTAGAAGAAGAATTAGAAAGGTTAAAATTAGCAAAAGTAGAGAAATATAGAGCAGATAAAATTGTGATGAATAGATTAGGTAAAACATGTGAATTATTAATTAAATTAGCCAATAACTTAGATGATGAAACAAAAGACGATCAAAAAGTCAAACTTAGAGATCAATTTGAAACAAGAAATATGGAAGCGGCTAGAGATTGGGAATTATTGGCATTAGATGGCCTTCCTCAAGACATTGTAGACTTTAGAAGAAAAAGAATACCAGTTATGATATTACACGAATGTCCTAAGTGCGGTGATGAATTAGATCCAAGAAGTTCTAGAAATATGGATGAATTAGAAGGTTGGTCATTTATTTGTTACGAATGCGAAGAAATATTTGATGCTCAATTATCGAATGTCGTACAAAGAAGAATATCGAATGGAAATAAAATAAAAATTATTGATGGGAAAGCACCTAGGGATGTAGTTCCTCCAAAGCCAGCAGCTTCTAACTATGAATCTATTGAGCAATTAATCCAAAGAGACCTTGAGAGAACTGGAGCAACTGCTGATGCAATGGCTGAGGCAGCAAAAGCAAGTACAATGAGTGCAGGATTAATGTCAATAAATGATTGGATTGATCAAACTCTTGCAGCTAAAGGATATATCCAAGCACAGGAAGATCGGGAAGATTTCATTCTAAGAACTGGTGCTGGTGCAACTAAATTCAATAAATGGATGAAGAAAGCTGGTTTATATTTCAATAAACAAACTGGTCGTTGGACACATTATGAGGACCGTTGAGGGCAACATATGCACAAAGAGAACAAATCTCTTTCAGGAGTTATCCGATTTTTTCGTGGTAGTCAATTACTTGGGTTAACCAAACATAATGGCAAAGATACAATTTGTGAATTATCGGAATTATGCGAGGTAAATATTCCAACGAATTGTACTTCTGGTACTTGTGGTACTTGTATGGTAACTCTTAATTCTGGAATTGTATTATTGCCTGAAGAATTACCACCAGGACTTGATTCGGATTTAATTGAAAACATGGCAAGACTATCTTGTATTGGTGTTCCATCGGGTGATGTTGATATTGAAGTACGTCCACCGTTGTGACAGGTGAAATAATGGTTGATACATTTAATTGGGGTACAACCGAATTATTATTGATATGTTTTAATCTAGTTGCACTGTTTGTTGGTTATCGTTTTTTATTTACAAGAGTTAGAGCAAAAATGCGTACTGTTGAAGACAGGCATAGAGAGAATGCGGGTTCTAGATCTCTATTTTCATCTACATTTGATGAAAGCGAATGACTGTTAGAGTTATTTTACCATCAGTCTTCCGCAAAACATGTCTGAGCGTAAGATGACCAAACTTAGAACTCAGATAGAATCCTTATTATCAAAATGGAAAGATAGTCATGAAGATATAAAATTAGAACAGCGGCTCTTTCGAAGTTTAGATGTAAATATGGAATTAGAGGTATTATTGAAAATTACACCTAGACATCCACATTGCGCTGAAACATTATTGAATTTATACAATTTAAGACAACATCTCAAAAGCAAGACCTCAGCAAGAAAAATTATTTTTGAGGTTATAGAGATACCTGAAGCACATCGTTGGAATAATGCATTAAATCATGAAAATTAGGTTATTCAGAACTTGCTTTTTCACGATATTTTTGGAGTCGTAATGGAAGATTAATTGCAAATAATGCACCTACAATTGCAAAAACAATCAGGCTACCAATTGCAACACCATATACGCTAATCAATTCAACACTGTTTTCCATTCTAAGTGCAGTTTCAGATGAAAACCAACCGATAAAGAATGGGATAATAGTATTAATTGATAACACTAAAGCCGCTAAAATTGCCGCTACTGTTGGGTTAATGAAAATACTACGGTAGTATTTCTTAATAATGCTTTTAACATTCATTACATAGACTTCATTTGTTTTAATACTTGTATCGAGCATACTAAATCTAATTACAGAATTTGTAAGTTCAAGATACATTACTAGACTTACAGCATATAATACAACTAATAACATCTCCATCCAAGTATTTTGATCTAAATTGAATACATCACCTTCTCCGCCTCCCCATGCTAAGGTGACTTGACTTGAGGCAAAACGTAATCCAAAAAATATGAACAGTAAATAAGATGCAAGCATCCAACGAGGGTCTCTTGCTTTAATTGAATATACTCCAATTAATCCTGCAGAAGTAAGTACAAGCAGATGCATAATATTTGTAAAAACCCCAGTTCCTAGAATTGTTTGCCATATTGTGCCACTTGATGGTGTAGTTATGAATGTTAGAAACGTTAAGATGAATAAAATACCATATGCCGAAAGTTGTAAATTTTTAACCATTTTATCTGCAGGTAGGAATTTAACTCTGGGGACAATAGGTCCACCCAAAAGACTCTCAACAAAAGATGGAATTTGCACTTCAGGTATTGCATCTTTTGGAATCTCAGTTCCCAATTTCATAGATCCTGCTGCTTTTTTCCTACTTGGTGCAGCTGCTCTTACAGTTTTACCATCATAAAGATGAGCAGTTGTACTATTTTGATTGGGATTCGGGATTTGTGGCATATTATTTCCTGCAGTCATTTTCTCACCTCAAAATCCTCTTGCACCCGCAAGTGCTGTTGATAATAACATGTCAGGTTCCCAATCACAAATAAATACGCCCATTGCTCGTAGTTCAGAAATCAAGACATCTCTTTCTGTTTTCAAAACTTCATAGCCAACAGAATCTAATCTTCTAGCATCAAATTCAAACTCTAAACTAGATGGAGAGAGGACAGTCACATCAAAATTTCTTGCTCTCATATCCCTTAATGCATTTACAATAGTTGGATCAGATTCAAGATTGGAAAGTACAATTATTGGACTTCCTTTGTTTATATGGGGTAAGATTCTGTTAATCACTACTTGTAGTGGAACTTCTCCTCTTGCCATTGCTCCTGCTAATTTTGTTAATAGAACGTAAAGTTGTTTTTTACCAGTGTCTCTGTCTACACTCACGATTTCATCACCATAAACAACAAGACCTACAGAATCACGTCTTGATAAGAAGTATTTTGCAAGACTAGCAGCAGCCCTAGTAGAATAAACAAGGGCATTTCTACTAACTGGTCCAGTTTCTGCAACAGATCTACTGTCTACGATTAAAATAATGTCACTTACAGCATCTCTTTCTCTTTCATTAATCATTAGTTTACCAGATCTTGCATATGCGTTCCAATTAATTGATCTAAATTCATCCCCTTGGAAATATTCTCTTAACGAATAAAATTCAGAACCAGGTCCTGGTTGTCTAATATTTACAGCACCAGTAAATATTTTTGGAACTTTACTTTTTACAAAAGTATCCTTTAAATCTTCCATTTTTGGGAAAACCAGGAAATCATCATAAATTTGTACTTCTTTTTCTTTATGGAACATACCAAATGTATCTTGCATTCTAATTGATACAGGCCCAATAGTATAGAAACCACGTAGTGGAGTTTCTATAGTGTATTCGATAAAAGTCTCTCTTCGAGGCCCTAACTCCATAATAATGTAATTAGCACCCTCTTTGATTCTCATTACTTCTGGAACTCTATCTCTGACCTCTACAATCTTTGATAAAGCACTTTTATTTTGAACCCTTAAAGTTACTTTTACTTCACCGTCTTCAAATAATCTTGCTGATGATAATTTCCTCATTGCAACTATGTTTGAAAATGCAATACCTTCTTCTCCATCCCATTCATTAGAACGTTTTCCACTAGCAGCTACATCTGCATGACCACTAAATAAAGCAGCATATGTCAAAAATACAAATATAACCACAGCAATAGAAACTAATTGTTGATTTCTTAATGTTAACCCTAAAAGGTACATCGCAAGAGCGAGACTCGCAAACATTGCTGATTTGCGACTCCATGCCATTAATCATACCCCATAGAAATCTAGTAGTTTCAAACAGTAGGTACTGGAACTTCTCTAAGTATTGTTTGAACGACTTCACTTGGCTCAAGGCCTTTAATTTGGTGTTCTGGTTTCAAAATTAATCTGTGAGAAATTGCAAGTGTTGCCACCGCTTTAATATCATCAGGAGTAACAAAGTCTCTTCCTCTCATTGCAGCTGCTGCACGAGCAGTTTTTAGTAGGGCTTGAGAACCTCTAGGAGAGGAACCAACAAGAACACGTGGATCTTCACGGGTTCTGGAAACTAGTTCTACCATATACATTCTAAGTGCAGGATCAAGATATACATCTTCACAAGCTTGTTGCATTGCAATTACTCTTTGTGGATCTGTAATAACATCAACATCTACTCCGTCCTTTTTACGTGTGATACGTCTTGCTAGAATTTCATCTTCATCAGCACGGTCTGGATATCCAACACTCATCTTAAACATGAAACGGTCAAGTTGAGCTTCAGGAAGCGGATAAGTACCTTCTTGTTCTACAGGATTTTGTGTAGCCATTACAATAAATGGTGCAGGCAATTTATGTGTAACTGTACCGATAGTAACTTGTTTTTCTTGCATTGCTTCTAGTAAAGCAGCTTGAGTTTTTGGTGGTGCACGATTAATCTCATCAGCTAATAGTAGGTTACAGAAAATAGGTCCTGGTTTAAATGTAAATTCACCTTTTTTAGCATCGTAAATATTTGTACCTGTAATATCAGCAGGAAGCAAATCTGGTGTAAATTGTACACGCTTAAAGTCACAACCTAGTGCATCAGCAAAAGTATTAGTCATTAATGTTTTAGCCAATCCTGGATAATCTTCGAAAAGTAAGTTACCATTGGATAAAATATTAATCATAACATTGTCAATAACATGTGCTTTTCCAATAATCACTTTTTGTACTTCTGCAGAAAGTGCTTGTGATATAGCTCCAACTGCTTTCAATCGTTCTCTTACTTCGGGACTGCTTTGATGCTTTGGTTGAGCAGCAACTGGTGCAGCTGGTGCTGCAGGTGTTGGCATTGCTGGTGCTGGCATAGCTGGTGCTGGCATTGCTGGTGCTGGCATTGGCGGCGCTGGCATTCCCGGTGCAGGTATTCCTGGTGCTGGTGGTGTTTGTTGCATTTTTATTCCTCCATTTTCTTACTTACCCCATCGTCGGATGGTTCGCATTAGTTCCCGGAGTTCGTCCGGGGTATAAGTGCGATTCCTAGAAAACGCTAATTCTACTAGCCTAGGATCTTTAATCATACTCTGAACTTCAGCAGGTGTTTTCATTGTCATCTCATCGCGAGTAAGGTCATGAAATAACCTGACTTTGTTCATTAATGCTTCTCGAATTCTTTGGTGATGTTCTTCTGGTAGTACTTTTTTAGGTCTTTCTCTGAATCTAGTCAAATCAAATACATGTCTCCAATTTTCTTTATCAGGAACAACCATTACTGATATTGCTAATAATGCAATCATGTTTAGTAAAATTAACCATTTTAACCATGTATCAGACGTAAGCAATATTATTGTACTCATACTTTCCGAAAACGGTTCTACTAAAGGACTTGAGGAGTGTCTGCTTTCATCAAAAACAATGTTAAATTGGTCAGGATGTGATGTAATGACATTAGATAATTCTTGATTATCAAATTCCATCATATCAAAAATTAGAGTTTCGAAGTATGCATTGTTTCCTTGCCATTCATCTGGACCGCTCATAATCTGTGAAGTCCAACATGGTCTAGGATCAACACCTAAATGTAAACAAAATGATTCTCTTCCCGTTTCTTTGGCTTCATCAGAATCCCAAAGATAGTTTGCAAATGCACTTTGACCAGCTACAAAAACAATTGAACCAGTGACATCAATTTCATCATAGGTGCCTAATTCAGGCATATCTATTGCTTTTTGATTAGGATAATCAATTCTTACAATTAATCCGTTTTCTCCTGGTCCAAGAACTCTATTTCCTTTGTTGTCTATATTTCTGTCTCCTACATTATCTAAAAATGCATCAGGAGATGCAGAAGCTAAAACATGAACATTTCTTTCAATATAATTTTTTGAATTTTGATCCTCACTTTCCCCTTCTCCAGTTGTAAGAACTTGAATTGCTATTGGCATGTCAAACATTACTGGCATTACACAGGAATCAATTCCACCTTCATACTGAGCTGACTGTTCAGCACTACAACCTTTATTTTTATCTTGGATTTCTTTTTGTACACTTGCCAAAGCCCAAATGTTTTGCTGATCTTGATTTTCACTAATTTCTCCATTAGATAAATTAGTTACTGAATAGAAATTAGAACCATCTAATAATCCGCCATACGCATCATTATATTGAACTCCAAATTTATCTGCAACAACTTGTGCATTTGTATTATTTGATGCAACAATCACTTTCCCGCCTTTATTTGTAACAAAATCATAAATTGCATCTGCTTCAGTAATTGTTATTGGTTTTTCAGGAGCCACGACAAGCAACATTGTTCTATGGGGTTCTTTCCAGTCATTTACAAGCATGGGAGTTGACATTGTATTGGCCACATTATATCCTAAATCCAAATATCTTGGTGTTGAATCCCCTAAATCAGATGCCATTAAATCTAGTTGTCTCCATTGTAAATTATTTGATTCATCAGTAACATAAGCACTGTATAATGTATCTTTTCCCGAAGAAAAGATTGAGATAAGAATGAAAGATAATAGAAGAGTAACAATGAACCCAGCAAAAAGCGCAGATTCTAGTTTAATTTTTGATTTCTCTTCCACCATATTTTCACCAATTTAATCCGATTAACGCATACCCCACACATTTAGGTTTCAAATAGGTTGCCTTAGTGCGTTTACAGGAAAATTAGAGTTTCAAATTCAAATAATTAGTATCATTTCCGCCTTATTAGCACTGTGGCGCATAAAATGCTCATAATTGCCAATGTAATTGGGAACCCTGGTGTGAAATTACTAGATACTTTATCTTCTTCATTTGAATTTGAATTTGAATTTGAGTTTCCATCATCAAGATTTCCATCTGTTGTGCTTGATTTTCTAACTTCAAAAGTAATTTCATCATTTGCAGGAGGATTGTTATCTCCATCATTAATTGAGCCAAATGAATTTAATGCAATTGTCAGATCGCAATTCTTTGAGGGATGTGAAAGAGGGGCTGTTAATGTAATAGCAATTGTTTTCATTCCACTTTGCCCTTCAAGAGCAGCATCGATTGAAATTTCATTTAAAGCGTCTATATTAGAAATTTCTAATTGAGGGCAAGCCTTAGATTCAAACATAGGTTCAGAAGTTAAATCCATATCATTTCCAATATTTTTTACTTCGACATTAATGTCTAAATCAGTGCCCGCATTCATTGCACCACCAAGTTCTGCTATTTTTATTTCGAAACCTCTAATTCTGGGGATGGTTAGTTCTCCAGAAATGGTTTCTTCCTCTCCTACTGAAGGAAGAACTCCTGCATAACTATCAATAGAAACAGTTATCGAAAAACTTTCACGTTTTTCTGCTCTATATTTTAACACATCAACCCCACTAAATTCTAAAGTGAAAGAATCATTGCTTCCAGAACCTATTGTTGTTGAATCTATTTCTTCAGTTGTTGCCCCAAATGCTTCATCGAAATTGAAAGAGACATCTATTTCAACTTGATATTCATTATGAACCCAAAAATTTACAGAAGCATCGCCATCGTCATCAAGATCAATTGTGACATTTTCTCCATTAGTAAACCCAATTCCCCAACCCCCAACTTCAAGGTCTGGTTGTGCAGAAACAGATTGAGTACAAACTAGAGGCATTAATATCAAAAGAGTGCAAATAAAGATACTAGACTTCATTTTATTTCCCCTTTCAAACCGTCCAATACTTTCTTACATAAGACTTCGACCATCTTTTTTCTATAATTTGGAGGAAATGAGGTATTGTTTACTGGTTTCATATCTTGTCGAAGTTTAGATGCAATATCATCAATCATAGAATCATTGATAATGACTTCATTAGTGATATTATTATGTAACCTAGGAATGGATTCTAGAGCTGTAGTGGCAATGCGCAATTCAAAACCATTCTCATTTTTCCAAGCAGCTGCAACACCTGCTTCAGGGAAATCCCAACTTTCCCTTAAACATAATTTTTGATAATCTCCTGACCAAGATTTCGCATCTTCACTAATTTTCACATGTGTAATGATCTCTCCTGGCTTCAAAACGTTTCTTTTAATGCCATCTAATTCAAAAAATTCAGATAAGGGTAAATCACGTAAACCATCAGGACCACATAAATGAATTTGTGCATTTAGGACTAATAATGAAGGAGCCAAATCTGCTTGATAAGTCGCAACACACAATTCATTTTGATTAGGAATTACCCTACAGTCTGCAGAAGAATCACAATCACATTTATGACACCATTCAATACTTCTTCTCCATTCTTCAGCTTGATTAAACCAAAAACATCTGGTATCGAGGGCAATATTTCCACCTACAGTTCCGGATTGCCTAATTAATACTGATGCAATACTTGCTGCAGATTTTTTAATTATTGAATGAGCATGTTCTGAATTAGCCAAATCATGCAATCTTACCATTGCTCCAATATGTGTAGAATCCAACTGAAATAATTCCTCAATAGAAGCTAAAGAAATTACATTAGGTTTGGTATTCAAATGCCATTTGTAATTTGGAAGTAAATCAGTTCCTCCTGCAACCCAATCAAATTGTTCCCCGTTTTCAACAAATTTTGAAGAGAGATCCATCGCTTCTTCAATTGTTGTGGGTTGGAATAATTTGAAAGGTGGTGTTTTCATTGCGACTCATCTCCTTTTTTCATATGCCTTACTTCTTGATGTTTCCATGCACTTCCTGCTAACCTTGGATTTGCTAAGTATTCGTCAGAAGGAGTTACAGAAAGAGTCCATTGCTCATCTTGTTCTTCTGGAGGAATCGTTGAAATCTTTCCAAATAATGTTCCATTGTAATATGGTTCACGTTCAGTGTTTAGTTTTCTTTCAGCGTCCCTTCTTTTATGTTCAAGAGACCTCTTTTCTAATGATTTTTGTAAGTCACTATAATTTAAAACGGGATTTGGTAAATCGAGTGGTGATTTAATCTCTAAAACTTTCATTTTCTTTTCTATTTGTTTATACAATTTGTCAGGAGTAATTGGTAGTTCATTTGTTCTTACACCTATCGCATCATAAACGGCATTACATACTGCAGGTAAAATTGGAAGAAGTGGTCCTTCTCCGGCTTCTTTTGCACCAAAAGGACCTTCCGGGTCATTACTTTCAACAATTATGGGCACAACTTCAGGCATTTCGTGAACGGTTGGAATTTTATAATCAAGGAGATTTGGATTCATTAGACTTCCAGTTCTTCCATATTTCATTTCCTCACTAAGAACTTGACCTAGGCCCATGTGGCATGAACCTATTATTTGCCCTTCTACAGATAAGGGGTTTAAGGCTCGTCCACAATCATGTGCAGCCCATACTTTGATTACTTTTGTAATACCCGTTTCAGGATCGACTTTCACTTCAGCTGCGTATGCTGAGAAAGAATATGCAGGTGCTAAGCCAGCAGCCGCACCTTTGTGAACACCCCCCATAGGTGGTGTTCTATAAGCTCCAGAACTGACTAATGCTCCTCGGTCTTCTTGCGCTTTGTGTAAAGCCTCTAAATATGATACTCCAACAGCTGGGTCTTTTTTCTGATATATTCTTCTATCTCCAATAACGAGAGAATCTTTATCTACATTACAAATTTCTGCAGTTGCTTTCAATAATTCTTCTCTAATATTTATTGCTGCAGAAATTGCTGCATTAGCATTCAT
>Ga0066849_10001332_pt1 | contig 10165 bp, 16 predicted proteins | sample ETNtaG_9_FD_65492 | JGI IMG/M metagenome (GOLD analysis project Ga0066849, IMG submission 65492) | Marine microbial and viral communities from oxygen minimum zone, Eastern Pacific Ocean - ETNP201406SV69 | ecosystem: Environmental > Aquatic > Marine > Oceanic | place: Pacific Ocean: Eastern... | reverse complement strand
TATCTTGTCTATTATTTTTTTCATTTTATATCCTTATCATTTTCTTTATAACGCTACGAGGATAAATATTTCTATCCCCAAATTCTAATTCACCATTAGAAGTATAATAACTTGCAAACGAATATACATAGTCAGGTGTCTTATCAAATACCCAACACTCGGTATGTATATCAGCACAAGTCATCTTAGCAAATTCATTACTAGTTGCTAAAGTTGAGTCCCCTACAATATCTTCCCAAATAATTTTATACTTAAAAAATTTTTTGTTACCAATTACTAAAGGTGGACTTGGTTTCTTTTTCATTTAAAGTCTACTCCGTTTGTTATTACTGTTCTTCCTAATTTTAAAATTATATTAGAATCTTTTTTATTTTTTGTACAAGAAAACAGAAGAGTAATTAAAAAGCAGATAAAGAAAAACCATAAAAGTTTTTTTATCATTAATGCAATGTAGCCTTTTCTGTTTGTATTCTGAACGCTGCTTCTTCAAAAGGAATCATTTCATTTAAAATAATGTCAGCATGAGTTTTGTATTTATTCGGTAGAGAAAGAATGACATCATGCAACGGATTTTTTTTAGCTGCATTAATAGCACCTGCTATCTCACCAATGAGATACCAAGTGTCGTCATCTTTTAATCTACGTTTTAAATCAAAAATCATTTGTTCCTTTCGTCTCTACTAAACAAGAAGTGTCTTCATCAAAATATAATGTACCACACTTACCTGTATTTCCTGTGTGTCTATTCTTTAACACACGTACTGTTGTATAGTTTCTATTCTCTTCATCATTTTGATTTCTTTCAAGCGATATAACTTGGTCGCTTAATTGTGAAATCGCATGAGACCCTCTTAAAGAATTTAAAGAAGTTTGTAAGCCGTCTTCATATCCTTTATTACCGTCAGGTCTTCTTAAATGAGAAACTAAAATCAATCCAATGTTTGTTTCTTCAACTAAACTTCTTAGTCTAGTCATAGTCATGTCAATTAGTTTTCTTTCGTCATAAGTTTCTAGTCCACTAATAACAATAGAAAGATGGTCAAGAATAATCCACCGTACACCAAGACCCTTAGCAAGGTAACGAATTTTGGATAACAGATTTTCAGACTCGGTACTACCGAAATGGTCGAATAGATACATAGAGCCACTACCAACTGTTCGATTAAAACTATTTCTAAAGTCATCTTTTTTAATTCCTTCTTTCGTTAAGTGTAAAGGTTTCTTTAAATCAATTGACATTACACCTAATGCTGTTCTCTTAATGCTTTCTTCTAAAGCAATATATCCAACAGACTGACCTTTAGAAATTAATTGATGTGCTATATGTCTACACAATTGTGACTTACCTTGTCCTGTTCCACTAGTTACTGTTACTAGTTCCCCTGTTCTCATTCCTAATGTTTTTGTATTCAAACATTCAAACGGATAAGGGACACTATCTTTATTATCTTCTTTAATTAATAAATCAAATACATCTGTACCTGCAACTATTCCGTCAGGTCTATAGGATTTAGCACCCCACATACAATCTATTAATTCTTTTGTCTTACCTTGTACTAACATTTCGTTAGCGTCTTTTAATGGAAGTTGTGCTATCTTCGCTTTACTTGGCGAAAATAATTTTGCACATTCCTGAGCTGCTTTAAGTCCAGGTTCGTCATTGTCAAACATCAACACAATGGTTTCAAATTTTTCTAACCATTCTAATTGTTGTTGTAAATCTTTCTTTGCACCTTGACTACCTGTCTTAACACTACAAACAGCCCACTTATTATTTTGTATCGAAGATAAACTCATTGCGTCAACTTCGCCTTCAGTTATACAAACAAGTTTACCACCGTCACGCCATAAGTTTTGTCCGAATAGTGTTGCTTTCTTACTATCACCTATCCATTGAAAAGACTTGTCAGGGTATCTTAATTTTTGTGCAACTAAATTTCTATGATTGTCATAGTAGTTTGCAATTTGTACAGTCTTTCCATTATGTTTACCAATTTGATAATTAAATTTGTTTACTGTTTCCTGATTGATTTGTCTTCTTACTAAAGGTTTATGTTCGCCTTTAATTAAATCTGTATTTACTTTTTCCAATGGTTGTTCCTCATTCTGATAGTTATGAAAGTATGCACCACAGCCAAAACAATGTCCATGTGAGTCTGAATAAACGGCAACGTTATCTTTACTGCCACATTCAGAACATGGTGCGTGATATAAAAAATCACTTTTACTCATATCTATATTTCCTTTTAAATTTTTTGTCTAAAAATATAAGCCCCCTAAATTAATAGAGGGCTTACAGAGGTATATTAATTACCCATAAAGATTCCTTTCTAATTCGTCCTAACTTCCTTTAACCATTCTTTAGGTATAAATTTATCAGCGTACTTGAATCCATGCTTTTTACACCACATAGCATAAGTAGTCCTGGACTTCTTAGAAATTTTTGTATTCGAATTACTAAAGACAAACCTTAAATCAAGGTCAGGGTATTGCTTATGTAACAGAATATGTTTCTGTTTGTCAGCCGTTAGAAAACGTCCTTTACTTTCGATATACATTGGCGTACCAACCTTTTTATATAAAATAAAATCAGGCGTGTACTTGTGAACCTTTTCAGGTTTAATATACGGTATCTTTTCTGCTTCATATCCAAAATCAATTTTACTCGCTTTCAATTGTTGAACAATCTGCTCTTCTAATCCTGAACGGTAATTAGAAGTCGTCTTCGGTGGAAACTTGTGTCTTCGTTTCATCTTTAAACTCCTCAGATTTTGTTTCAGTCGTGTGGACGTAGCCGTCTTCCTTCTTGAAACCGTAACCTTCAGAATTACTGCCACCTTCAACTAGTTCGATAACTTGAGCAGCTCTAAGTCTCATGCTTATTCCTGCACCTACCATTTGAGTGTAGTACGGAATTAATTCAGCACTCACTTTAATTTGACTACCACCCCATACATTTACATTCTGCATAGGTTTTCCTTGAGCGTCAAATATAGCAGGTTTGTTATCAAACGTGTCACCATTTTTAGTAGTGACTTTAGCTTTACATTTGAATTTGAAAATAACATTACCTGTTGGGTTACCTTTATCATCAACTTCATCAAAGTAAGGCTTGTCTGCTTCTTTAACTTTCTTACCCTTAGCTTTCTCTTTTGCAAGAGTAATGCTATCAGCATAAGCTTTGTCTATTGATTGAGCAATAGGCTGAGCTTCACTTTTGCCTAGAATAAGATTTGTCTTAAACTCACCAATCTCAGAAAACTTAGTATCAGCAGTTGTTAGCCACGGATATTGAGCAATTCCTTTTGGTGTAGTTATTTTTACATTATTATTCTTCATCTTTATTTTCCTCGTTATTGTTTGAGTCTTCAATTATATACCCCTTTTCCACATATCTTACTGCTTGGTCTAGAGGTACGAACCGACAATGTTCAAACCATTCGTCATTATTCATAGTTTTACTCCTTTGGTTCTAATAGGGGTACTATTAGGCGAAAAAGAACTCGCTGTGCATAACTTCGTTTATATCAAAGTCACCTTTTTCAGGCACAGTTGGTAATTTTTCGATTTGTTGTTTTGTTAGTATAGGTTGTATTGATGTTTTAAAACTTTCTAACGGACAATCAGTAGAGTACATTTCTACAAACGTTTCTCTAATTGTGTCAGCTAAAATTTGACTGTCTGCTGCTGTCGTCCCAAAACTATCATGTACATTACAAAAATGTGAAACCCCTTTATCATACGCTTTACAAACTACTAACATCATGTGAGCAGAATCTTGCGAATGAATAAAATTTGGGGGTAGCCCATTACTTGCTTTTAAAACAGAATATTTTTCTGTCTCTACATTAATTCTAGGTTTGATAACTTCACCAAACAATCTAGTCTTAACTCTCATAGATTTAAATTCAGGATAATCTTGAATGACCGGAAATCCTACAGGATTGTTCCAACGAATAGCGTGTCCACTTTTCGATAAAACTTTTGCACATTGCTGTAAGAAAGACATTCCTAATCTAGCTGAAGATAAAACTTCACCCATACTGTCCCAAATTACTCCTGCTAAAAAAGTACAAGCAGGAAAAGCTAAACTTCCAAAAGGGTGCATTTCCCCTTGGTCTTTTCGTTTAACTAAATCTTCATCAACAAAGTCACTACAAGAATATCTTGTAGAACCATAAGGACTAGTCATAATAGCCCTCTTTACTGTTGACCTTTTGACACCAAACTGTAACCAAAGTTTAGCTAACTCACTTTCAGTATTCGCTTTTAAGTTTTCTATAACTTTGTTTTTGACAACTGTATAAACATCTTCAGGTTTATCTGAGTGTGCTAAGTTTACAGCTTTTGCAGATGGTGTATGTTTTAGTATTCCTGAGTAATGCTGTATTCCATTACAAGAACCGTCTTGATTACAAATAAAACTACTTATATATCCGTAACCTACATTCTTAAATGAAACCCACTCTTTGCACCACGCAAGAAATTGAAAAGGCTTATCAGCTTTTTCCCATTCTCTATTTGTAAATGGGTCTTCCTGGATTTTATTAAATAAATCGAAATTGCTTTCAATAAATTCTACTTGTTCTTTTCTTGTTACTTTATCTAATCCATAAAGAGCTGCACCTGTTACAGCTAACCAATAATCGCCTTTATTCTCTTCAGTTATCTTTTTACCTGTCCCAAATAAATGCAAGGCTTTCGCAAAGTCAACGCCTTGTCCATTTAAATAGTTAGTCACTTGATAACATCTAGACCTAAAGTCTAAAGTGTGAGCGTGATAGAACGGTCTATCTCTAAACATTTTTGCAATCCAAACTACTTTTGCAAACAATAATCTTTTAGATTTTTGTCTAGCATTTTCAGTATGAACCAAAACTGCTTTTTGTCTGTACGCTCTACGAGCTTCGCTATTAGTATCTATGTCGTGAGGTTTTACAGGCAACTCTTCAAGTTCTGCTTTTGGCAATCCACCAATACTAATGTTTTTACTCCACGCCTTATCTAAGACATCAAGAATAAATTCATTTATTTTATATGGTGTATCTTGTTGAGCGTTGACAGCTTTATATACTAAAGGCATTTCAACATTCTCAAGTTGCTGTAAGTTTTCTCTCTTACGATACTTAACTAAGCTTAAAGGTTTGATATGTCTCGAATAATATCCACCACCAATTGCTTTTCCTTGTTCCCACCTTCGAGGTGGTACTATAGTCGGAAAATATTCAGGTGCTAATACTTCAAGAAAATCATTCCTGTTATTAATCCACTCCAAAGTTTTTGCAGTAGGGATTAATTTCTTTTCTCTTCTTTTATGAGTAAAGACTGTTTGAACATCACAAAGTCCTGTTGTTGTACACATAAGTTCAATTAACTTATATCCAACGTGAACCTTTTCACTTCTAGTCCAAACTTGCCATTCCAAACTATTCTTTTGGGCTGACTCTCTTAACTTTCGTCTTTTATATTGATAGCCAAAAGACCTCTTGTCCAGGTCAGCTTTAACTATCCCATAATGTTCAGGTCGCCCCTCTTCAAAAGACCTTAACGCTATTTCATCTTCAATTTTACTAGCAACATTAATAGCTGCACTAGTTAACTTCCTGGAAATTGTAATTGAATTGATAATAGACTTAGCAGTAATCAATGACGCAATGTCAGGTTCAAGATTTGCTAATAGTCTTCTTGCAATAGGCTGAACGCCTTTCTCACCCTTACCCTCTTCAGTATACTTTTGTATACCGTCAGCTAAAGGTCTTATAGAATTGGCTAATAAAGTCTTACCGTAATTCGTAAAGCTTTCTTCGCCCCTTTGTTTATGGTCGGTCAATCGCTTTCTAAAACGACTGATACCTCTCTCACGCATATCTCTTTCAAGGTCGAGTTGTTCTCTCAATCTCACAAAAGGTATAGTGATAGAGTTCTTTGAGTTTATCATGGGTTACTCCTTGGTTATACTTAGAGGGACTTTTAGCCCCCTTGGTTCTAATAGGGGTACTAATTAATCGCCCCTTTATTTGAGCTTCATTTCGCCCCTCGAAATCGCCCCTCTATAAATAGCTTAAAATGGGAAAATCCAGGAATTGGCTGTCTGAAGCTCAGATTTGTTAAAAATTCGTTCCATATCTTAACGCACAGAGCCTTTTAGAGGGTAGCCCTTACCTTGACTACCCCCTAATTTTGGTCTTATCTATAATCGTGCTGTTTCATAGTTATATTGAATGAGACCTCACAGCCACATTCATAAGCGTCTTCAATGCTCTCTAAAATAGGAATTAATTTTTTAATACTTAATCCCTCTGTTGAAGTTTTTTCAACTAGAGTAGCATTTTGTTTTACTACTTTGCCATTGTTATATTTTTTGCCAATGACTTTTATTGTATGGTTATCTATATACATTTAGACTCCTTTCTTTTTTTCATCTAAATAAACAACAAAGCTATCAGCTTGGTCGCTTGGTAACGAATGAGCATAAGAACCATTTCCTCGTCCTCTTGCCCTATAACCGTAAACATCTCTATTCAAATATTTATCAATAAGTGAAATAAAGAGTTTACCTTCTTCATTGTTTGGTACACCAAAAAAGTGATACCAACCACCACCAACAGGATTGTTTTTTATTCGCTGTTGGTATTCATTAAGACCCACAACATTTTGTTGAGTCTTTTTTATCTTACCCACATTCAAAACTAACTCTAATTGCTTTTCAGTTATTTTTTGAATATCACGGTTAAGATTGTGAACATCATTTTTGATTTTATCAATAGTGTCCATTATTTACTCCTTTCGTTTCTGTGTACTCCTCAGTATTATTTAACGCAAGACATAAACTTTCCATATCATTTGCATTAAAATTTATTTGTTGGATTACTTGGTCTTCACTAACAGTAGGCATTTCATTTTCCAAATGCTCTTTTATATGTCCATAAACAATCTTTTCTTCGCCTGTTGATGAATTATATTCTGTCAGTTTATATATTACTCTTTCTGCCATAATATTTTACTCCTTTATTATGTTTTTTAATATATGACCAATTACATCAACAGTCCACCCATTACCAATCATTTTGTATCTTTGAGTATTTGATACGCCTTGAGTGTAATTGTCAGGAACAGTTTGCAATCGTTCACATTCTAGAGGTGTTAACTTTCGCCAAAAATTCTTTTCGCCTATTTTTGGTTCAGTATTACCACCACCATGAGCATTGAGAGTTGGTGCTTTACCCTCACTTGAATAGACACGTTTTAATAAATCATGTCCGTTCAAATCAGCGACACCGATTTGTTGTAAACCATATTTAGAAATTGGTTTTTCAATCCTAACCATTGTACGCTGTTTTCTTTGTATGCTGTTCCACCAAACAGCACCTTGATAACGAGCCGTTAAGCAATAAGCTTTTCCGTCCTTCGTCATCTTATCAGACGCTAAACCATTTTCTAAAATGTCCTTTAATAAAATATTTTTATCATCAGGCATTTCAAAAGGTATATTCGTCCAATATAGTCTTTTTCTATGCTGAGCCGAAACTAAAGAAGAATTAATCTCAATAGGTTCAACTCCCAAATATTGACTAATGACTTGTTGACTTGCTTTAGCCATTACAACATTTTCTAAAAGAAAATATTTTGGTTTGCACTCTTTTAATATTCGTACAAACTCAAAAAATAATTTACTTCTAGGGTCATCAAAGTTTAATTGCTTACCTGCAAAACTAAAACCTTGACAAGGCGAACCACCAACCAACAAATCTATTTCTAAATTTGTTGCGTCAACAGTAGTCACATCACCCAAATGAATTGTATTTGGGAAATTCTTTTTAGCAATCTGAATTGCATACTTGTCAATTTCAGACGCATAATATTTAGTGACATTCGCCCCTACTTTTTGTAACGCTAATTGTCCACAACTCATACCGTCAAATAATGATAGAACTTTCATATTCGCCCCTTTATTATTATAGGTTAATATAAACAATCGCCCCTCTATAATTAAGGCAAAGGGCGAAATAACTCGCCCCTCGCCCCACTTCTAGAGGTTAAATTATAAAATGAGCGTTGTTAAGTGTTGGGTCTAGTTTACTAGAATATAAACTTAACAACTTTGAGGATATCCTCAATTTACTCAAGTTAGTAGAAAAATATATTTTCCACTATGTAGACACTTTCAATTTAAATGATTGTTATTTATTTATCAATTTCATTAAAGCTAAAAGTGTATTCATCATTTTCATTATTATAAAATTTAGTGATTAAATACTTATTCGCTTTAATATAAATGATATTGGCAATATTAAACGTTCTAAAATCTTTTTTAGTCATAGACCAAAAATTGAAGTTAAATTTTCCAACGCTTTTGAAATCAAAACCCTTGAGCTTCGACCCACAATTTAAACGCCCTACGTGTTCAATTGCTTTACCATTTTGTTTTACATATCCAATTTTAAAAAATCTATTACCTAAAAAACTTTGAAGGCTTTTTTTACCTAAAGTTTTAAGGCTATTAGAATTATAAAATGAATATTTATTTTCATCATTATTATTATACATAGTTAACCTCACTTTCATTGTTATCATCTAATACAAAACCTGAAAAATCAGTTTTTGCCTTACCTTTAGCAATTAACCCACAAATCACGTTTTTAGGGTCATTAAATCGTAAATCGCTTAAATCAGCATTTACAACTTTATAACCTTTAAAAATATTAGGTATATATTTTCGAAATACAGCCGAAATATTACCCCCTAATTTTAGGATATTAAAAGCTAAATTATAGTTATCTTCATTTAGAGAATAAGTTAAATGATAGTTAGAAGGCAATAAGCCCTTAGCGTATTTTTCAGCCCTCTTATAAACTTTTGTGTAGTCATAAAATTGGACATTAGGAAAATCACTTAATAAAGTTGTATTTTCCCATGAAATATCACTAGTACCATTTAACCTAACACATGGTTTTAAACCTTTACGCTCAGCCTGTTTAATAAATTGAATTATTTCTTTTTTCAATTGTATTAAAAAACTTTCACGCTCTTGAATATACCAACGTGTTTTATTTATTCGACCATTTAACACATTTTTAAAAGCCCCATGTCCACTTGAAACTAAACAGGCTTTTTTACAGCCATTACTAGCTTGAGGACATACATTAAAGCCACTTAAATTTGATGACGCTAAATATAAAATTGCTGTCATATAGCCATACTTTTGACCCTTAACAGTTTTGGCGTTCTTATCAATATTTAAAAGCTTTTTACTTTTTGAAAATGGTAAAAAGTTATTTTTCATAATTAACCTCTTTAAGTTAAATTTAAATGAAAGTGTCTACATAGTAGAAAAATTATTTAAGGGCTTAAAAAGACAGTCTAAATATTTTTAAAAAATAATTTAATCTACTTTTTTTATTAAATCATTTTCCATTGTTATAGTTGTAAAAAATTCTCTAGCTTTTAATATTCCTCTATTAATTAAAGTCGTATTAATTGAGGGTCTATTACAAGCTGAAAATTTTCCATTGCTTTTATATTCAGCACCAAAAAGACTTGTTTCAGTATAATCAAGTTTTTTGCCTAAGCTGTTTTTTAAATCTTTTTTAGATTTATAATTTACAATCATCATATTTAGTTACCTCTAACAATTGTTTCATCAATAAAATAATATTTAGTCTCTAACTTTATTAAATCATTAATGAACATAGTTTTAAACTTAGTCCATAAATCGCTTTGTACTTCGAACACGCTTAGGACTTGCTTAAATGTTTTGTCTTTATTTTGTTTGTACAATCTAACTTTATAGCCTTGAAACCAACCATTAGTTAAATTGCTAGTCTTATAGTTTATATTTTCAAATTCAATATAACTATTATTTTTATTATTATATATTTTTTCCATAATTAACCTCTTTAAGTTAAATATAAAGACTGTCTATTTAAGCCCTTAAATTTTGGAATTGATTTTATTTTTAGAAATTAAAAATACTAATTAAACATAATAGGCGTTTAACTTTCAGTTAAGTCATACTCTAAAAAGTAATTCCGATTTCACATTTTAAAAAAATGTTTTCGAGTCGTCATTTAAAAACTCTAGCCTTGAAACCACCTACAAAAATTTAACTTTTAGTTTTGTCAGTACAATATTTATATCGGCAATTATTAATTTAATGATTTTTTTC
>Ga0066849_10001330_pt1 | contig 10172 bp, 7 predicted proteins | sample ETNtaG_9_FD_65492 | JGI IMG/M metagenome (GOLD analysis project Ga0066849, IMG submission 65492) | Marine microbial and viral communities from oxygen minimum zone, Eastern Pacific Ocean - ETNP201406SV69 | ecosystem: Environmental > Aquatic > Marine > Oceanic | place: Pacific Ocean: Eastern... | reverse complement strand
TCAGGTAACATTTCAAGAAACTACTGGATCAGAATCAAACGGATATAATCCATTGTCTTTAAGACAAGTACATGAATCTTATTTAATGTGGAAGAAAACTCTGTGGAGAAGAGTTGATCTTAAAGAAAAACAAAACAAACCTTTTTTTGCTAGAAACAGAGAGATGTCTAAAATAATTATAGACGCTGTAGAAAGAGGTGTTTTAATCCCCTATAGCAGTGATTCTGTTAATGATAGTAACGTAATGTCAAGAGAAGAATTTGTTGAGAACATACAACAGGTTGATGAGGAAGTTGAAGAAGAGGAAGGGTTTGATTTAGATGATCCTTTTGCTTCCTTTGATGAAGCAGACCCATTTGCTGAGGAAGTTGAAGAAATTGAGGCTGGACCAATTTTTATACCAAAAAGAGAGTTTTCTATTTTTGAAATTAAAGAAGATTTATATTTTGACAGAATTCATTCAAGAATTTATTTTGATATTCAGGCCATTACAATGTATTTGCCTGGTGATAGCTTTTATAATCCTGCTGGATTCGAAAAGCCTATAGCGTCATTTAGATTTATTGATCTTTATAATCTATTTAAATCTATGCCAAAAGGAGCTATATGGTTTAATGAAAACAACATTGCTCAACATAAGAATTTAGGAGATGCTTTTCTTTTAAGGTTATTTAAAGGAATCATAGTAAAAATTGCTAATGCTGATGACATACGGGTATCTGAATTGTATGCTAGGTCTAGAAAAGAAGGGATTATGGCTAGCTTTAAGGTAGAGCAAGACCTTATGGAGTGGGAATCTAATCTATGGGAATATTAATTAGATTCATTTCTAAAAAAGTCTCTTATATCATTTGCTCTTTTTTTACCAACACACTTAGATAAAACTTCAATATCCTGACTTATAGTATTTTCAAGTGACCCAAATTCATTAATTAGTTTTGATCTGGTTTTTTCACCAATACCTTTTATTTCTTCAAGTTTAGACCTAAGAAAAGCTTTACTTCTGAGTTGTTTGTGATAAGTTATAGCAAACCTATGTGCCTCATTTCTTATATTTTGTATAAGCTTCAAGTGTGCTGATTTTTTACTAAGTAACACAGGTATGGAGTCATTAGGAAAATATATCTCTTCAAGTTTTTTAGCAATACCTATAATATTCATTTTATTATAAATATTTAATTCTTTGATCACGTCACAGGCTGAACTCAGTTGCCCTTTGCCGCCATCAACTATTATGAGATCAGGCAGACTTCCTTTCTCTTTTAATATCCTTGAATACCTTCTGAATATCACTTCTCTCATAGATTCAAAATCATCAGGTTTGTTGACAGATCTTATTTTAAATTTTCTATAACTTTTTTTGCTAGGGTATCCATCCTTAAACATTACCAATGAAGCAACAGTATTCTTCCCTTGAATATTTGATACATCAAAACATTCAATATGAAAAGGAATATTTTTAAGGTTGAGTTTATTTTTAAGATCTACTAAAATTGATATTTTTTTAGTTTTTCTTTCTTTCTTTTCATTATATAGATTCTTCTTAAAAAACAGCACGTTTCTCAGACTCATATCTATCAATTTCTTCTTGTCTCCTGATCTTGGGATTTGAAAATCGTTTTTATTTTCTATATGTTTTTTTAAATCAATATTAGAAATAAGTTTATTATTTAAAGTATTATTTTTTGATCTTAGATTAAAGATTATTTGTCTTATCTCAGATAGATTATTTAGGGTTTTCTTTGTTTTAAAAGTTTTAGAGGAATTGATAATTCCATTATTTATTTTCATAAAATTAATGAAGTAAGATTTTTCATCATCAATAATTCCAATAATATCTAGATTATTAATCTTATTGTTTACAACAATAGATTTTGATTGATATCTATCAAGAATTTCTAATTTTTCTTTAATACTTTGAGATTTCTCAAATTCTAGGTTTGACGAGTATTTTATCATTTTTTTGCTTAGATATTCTTTGACGTTTTTAAAATTTCCATTTAAAATTTCTCGTACATATTTTATGTTTTTATTGTATTCATCCTCAGACAATAAATCTTTCTTTTCTTTAGAATATTCTTGAAAGCCTAGTATCAAGATGTGCCCATTTTTAGAGTGGATATTCAACCCAATTCTGTTTTTTGTATTATTTATTTTTTTTTCTGAGAAGTTATAATTGCTCACTCTGACCGGATAAATGTTATTAATAATGTTTAACAATGTGTTAATTGTCTTTACACTTGTAAAAGGACCAAAATATTCAGATCCATCCTTTATATGCTTTCTAGTTAAAAAAACTCTAGGAAACCTTTCATTTTTTATACATATCCAAGGGTATGTTTTATCATCTCTCAATAAAATATTATACTTTGGTTTGTCTTCTTTTATTAAATTATTCTCTAATAGTAATGCGTCATGTTCTGATTCTGAGAGTACAAACTCAATTTTTGAAACCTCTTTGACCATTTTTTTAATTTTTTTATTTTCAACATTTTTCCTGAAATAACTATTGACTCTTTTTTTTAGATTTTTAGATTTACCCACATAAATTATTCCTGAGTCTTTATTTAAGAATTTGTAAACTCCTGGTGAGGTAGGTAGATCAGTCTTTTTTAAGTTAATCATTCAACTAGAAAATATCAGAAGCGTCAATTTTATCTAAAATAAGATCTAAAGAATCAGATTTTATTTCATTATTGTATACTGAGCAATCAATCTCAACATTTATTTTTTTGGTAGGTTTATCAAATCTTCCTTTTTCAATACTAAGATTATTATCTGCATAAACATTTAGCATATATTGTTGCCATATTGGCATTGCTGTTCTTGCTCCCTGTCCATATACCCAGTCCCTAAAGTGTATACTTCTATCATCACCACCTACCCATGCACCCGAAACAAGATTATGAGTTACACCTATGAACCACCCATCTGACGCGTTTTGAGTTGTACCTGTTTTAGCGCCAACATCATTATTGAAAGTTAACTCTGGGTTTAGTCCTCTTGCGGTACCACCTTCTTCTTCTTTTGATCCCTTTAGCATGTGAAGCATTAGGTATGCGGTCTCTTCACTAAGTGCCTCTTGTTTTGTAGGTATAAAATCTTGTATTAAGTTTCCATACTTATCTTCAATACGTGATATAAAAAAGGGCTCTGTCCAAATTCCCTTATTAATAAACGTGCTATATGCACCGACAAGATCAAATAGAGACACATCACCCCCAGCCCCAAGACATACTGCGGGCACAGGGTCTAATTTACTTTGAATTCCCAATTTCTTAGCGTAGTCTACCACAGTCTTTGGAGATAGTTTTTTTGTCATAAATGCGGTTATTGAATTAACAGATTTAGCCATGGCTTGTCTTAATGTCATAGTTTCACCTGTCCACTTACCATTATGATTATCTGGCCTCCAGTATGGTGGGTCTTGCCCTGGTAATTCAAAAACTACTGGCGCATCTACTACTGGGTAACATGGAGAGTAGCCGTTATCTATTGCAGCTGCATATACTATTGGCTTAATTGTTGAACCAGGCTGTCTCTTCCCTTGTTTTACATGATCATATTTAAAATACTTATGGTTTATTCCCCCTACCCATGCTTTAATATGTCCGGTTTTTGGTTCTATTGAAACGAAACCAGCCTGAAGAAATTTTTTATAGTATTTTAAAGAATCCATTATGCTAAAGGTTGTGTCAATCTCACCTTTCCAGCTAAAAACTCTCATCTTTTTCTTTTTATTTAATAATTCAAAAGTTTTGATTGTATCGTTATCATTGTTTTTTAGGAGATTTTTAAAATAGCGTGTTCTCTGAATATTATTCTTCAAAAAGTCCTTTATTTCAAATCCTTTTTCATCAATCCAAGGACTCCTCCCGTCCCAGTGTTCACTAAAAATATTCTGTAATCTATTCATCTGCTCGATTACTGCCTTTTCTGCATGTTCTTGCATTTTGCTATCAATGGTAGTATAAATTTTTAATCCGTCAGAAAATAAATCATAGCCATTTTCCTTTGCCCAGCTAATCAAATAATTTCTGACTACAGTTCTGAAATACGTTGCTTGACCTACATTCTGATTTTGTACTTTATAATTTAAATTTAAATCTGTAAGTATTAGAGAATCATACTCTGTCTTATCTACAATATTGTACTTATATAGGTTATAAAATATCTCGGATCTTTTATTAGTAGCGTTTTCTGGATTAAAAAAAGGGTTATATTTTGTTGGTTTATTTAATAATCCTACAATTATTGATGACTCATTGTAATTAAGCTGAGAGGGTTCTTTATTAAAGTATGTTTTAGCAGCAACTTTTATTCCATAAGAATTACTTCCGTACTCTGCTGTATTAAGGTACATTGCCAGAATTTCTTTTTTAGTGTAGAATTCTTCAAGTTTGACTGCAACAATCCACTCTTTAACTTTTGATATTACTAGACCTAAGAAAGGAACATTACTTAGTTTACCTTTTTTTTCTCTACGAATCTTAAATAAATTTTTAGCTAGCTGTTGTGTGATGGTACTTCCACCACCTTCAAGCCCAGTTGACCCAAATGTTGCAATGTTTTTAATAACGCCATAAGTTGCCCTTACAAGTCCTTTCAGGTCAATACCAGAGTGGTTATAAAACCTTATGTCTTCTGTAACTAAAAGGGTTGTTACCAGCTCATCAGACAATTCGTTAAATTTTACTGGAGATCTATTGTATCTAAAATACTTTCCTAGTAATATGTTATCACTTGAATATAATTCTGATGATAGCTCTGACTCAGGTTTTTCTAAATCTTGAAGACTTGGCATCCCACCAAAGAGATTAGATACATTATAGTTAACAGAAATAATAAATATAGCTATGAATGTTATTCCTGATAATAGGATAACCCATAATTTTTTTATATTTCTTTTTAATTTATTCATCTATTATAAAATTTTACAAACTCATTAAAATTTTTAGATTTAAAAATTAAGTTCATGTTTTTTTCTCCAACAACAAAATTAGCATTTACTTTTATTTCTTTAGTATCTAAGTTCAAATTGAATTTTTCTTCGATTTCTTTCAGTGAATTCAGATTGTTATCTGAGATAGCGTCAAAGTAAGTTGTATCATTAAGCCTGAATGAATAAATAGGAATTTTTTTATCAAGCTCTTTGAGAGTATTTTCAAGTTTTATAGAAAAATTATCTGTCTGGTTTTCTGTTTTTATTATTATGAAAAAATATTTATCATCTTTATTAATTTTAAAACGCGGAAGACCACTAAATATAAAATCATCATGTACTGTTTCAGCAGAATTTAATAGAGATGATGCAAAGTCAATAGTTGACCTGTCCTTTGCTGAATTTAAATATTTTTTCAACTCAAATTGTAACGAAAAATTTCCGCCTTTTTTACCTAAGGCAATAGATCTAAGTAAATTTATATTTTCAAAAAACGAATTTTTAGAATAAATCTTTTGTAGTGAATCAACCTTATTTATTACGTGATTGTTTTCTTCATTTTTTAATTTATCATATAGTACGCCATAGAGATTTCTTAATAAATTATATTCTCTAAATTCATCAACTTCAAAATTTGGATTTACTATTAATTTATAAAAAATCGTTTCTTTAAAATTATTAAGAATGATGTTTTTATATTTTTCATTTTCTTCATCAATTAAATATAGTTGATAGATGACCTCGGCATAATACTCAGAGTTGCTAAACCTTTCAATGAATATTTTAAAGGTATTTATCCCTTTTAATTTTTCATCTAATTTTTGTACATATATTTTACCTATAGCAACGAATGCTTTCTCGGTTTCTTTATTTAATTTATTTTTATCTTCATCACTAAATGGTAGACTTGACATTAAATCTTCTGCGTTCATTTCATTTTCTTTTTCTACACTTTCTTCATCAGAACTATCTTCAACCACCTCTTCAATATTATCATTTATAGATGTGAAACTTATTTTAGAGCTGATTCTCCAATTATCTGCTAATTCTCTATTTCCCCATTTTCTTTGGAATTCATTTCTCCCAGAACTAACCATTGAAGGATTGTTAAAATACCAACTTCCTTTATTATTATTATTATCAATAATTGTTGGCTCACTTAAAAGGAAGTTTTGACTTTCCTTTTTAACTCTCTTTTCTCTTTGTTTCTTTTCATTATTTTCTATGTTTAATTCAATTATTTTCAAGAGTTCGTCTTCCGGGATGGATGTTAAATGAATTAGACTATCATTTCTTTCTATTATGTCAAGATTATTAACAAGATCTGTTAACACATCACTCTTTTCTTTGAGTAGGCTATAGTCTTTATTTTCTCTATTTATGTTAGCTAGAGCACTATCATAATACAGTTTTGATAATTTATACTCTATCAAATTATCATAATAAATATCAGCTATATTTTTAAAGGAATTATGTAAAAGCTCTCGTTTAGATTTATTCTCTACAACAGATAACTTGAAGTTATTTATTGCATTATTATACTTTTCTCTTTTTATATTAAATAATCCTATTTCATAGTATATTCTATCAAGCTTATCAATGTTTTTTTTATCTTTTAAAAGCTTTCCAAAATATTTGTTTACATCTTCGGAAGAGGAGTTAAAAAGAGATTTAGAATAAAATATTTTAGCATTAAATTCCATATCAAATGTTGGGTTGTTTTTAAGACATTTTTGGAAATATAATGCAGCAATATCATATTCATTTTGTATCAAGTATATCTGGCCTATAGCGAAGAAAACTTTATTTATTAGTCTTCTGTTTTTAACTATCTTTTCTAACTCAAATAGAGTATTAAGAGTTTCCGTTAGGTTATTAGTCTTTTTGTGTAAGTAATGAGCGTTCAAGTAATATTCAATTGCTAAATCTTTTTCTATTGATAGTTTTTTTAAAAACTCATTTACCTCTAACGCTGCTGAATAATCTTTTTTTTCTGTATAAGCCCTCATCAGATATATTAATGACATTTGTTGGGCAGTAGCATTGTTGGTTTTAGAGTTGACATATTTCAGTGTTGTTATAGCCTGCCCAATATCCATAGCAAGAAGTCTACTTTTACCAATTAGAGCATAACTTGGGTATACATATTTTGAATCTGGATGCCTTTGAATTAAAATCGAAAGCTTTTGAATGCTATTATCTTTTTTTTCTTTTAACCCAGATACTCTATTTGTATCAATCTCGTATGTGAGATTAATTAGGCTATCATAATTATATTCTGCTGTTTCAATTAGTTCTTTCTCTATTTCACTTATGACTTCATTAGCAATAAAATATGCATTATATCTTGCTGTTGTATCATCATATAATGTATTAATAACTGAATTACATGAGTATAATAGTATGATAATAAAAAAATATGAAGGTTTAATTTGCATTGATTTTATTTATACATTAGGTAAAACGTACCTATTAAATATTTATTTTTACATTTTACTTTAAAGAATAACCAATTTTACATTGAGAAACAAAGTTATTAAATGGTTCAGAAATAGACTCCAAATAATCTTTAGAAATAAAAGAGATTTTAAGGACCTTTCACTTTATGAATTTTCTAATTTTAGTTTGGTCATTTACTCTACAATACTACTTTTAATAATTTTTTCTATTTCTTTCTTTTTATCAACGACAATTTTGAGTAAGTGGTTCGATCCGAGGTATGTTGAAAAGAAAGCAAATGAAGAGTTAATAAAACTCTCCAGTTCTATAGACTCATTAATAATTGAATCAGAAATTAAAGATCAATATATTGAAAATATAATGATTGTTTTATCTGGAGGGGAAAATGAATTTATTGAAAAGAAATCAGAAGATAATAGTGATGAATTAAAAACATTGACTAATGATTATTCAGCAATTGACTCTTTTTTTAGAGAAGAATATGAAAATAATTTCTCTTACTCTGAAATAATAAGATCAATTGATTCGGAACAAAACATTCTTTTGATTTCGCCTGTTTCATCTGGTATTGTTTCTTCAAATTATGACCCAATAAATGGACATTTTGGTATTGATTATGTCTGTAAAAAAGAAGAGCCAATAAAAGCAGCCTTTGACGGTACAGTCTTACTTGCTTCATGGACTAAAGACAGTGGATATGTTATAAGTATAATTCACCCAAACAATTTGATATCAGTTTATAAACATAACTCCAAAGTTTTTGTTGAACCAGGACAAATTGTTAAAACAGGAGAGGTAATATCTATTATTGGCGATACCGGAGAATTATCATCAGGGCCACATCTTCATTTTGAGTTATGGTTAAATGGTAAATCTATAAATCCTTCGGAATTTATTTCATTATAATTAAGTTTGTAGAAATTTAAATGTATAGTTGTGGAAAATAATAACGGTTCAAATAATATTATAGGTGAAGGAAGTGTTCTGAAGGGTAATCTTAACACATCTGGAAATGTTAGACTAGAAGGCAAAGTGGTTGGTGATTTATCTTCAACATCAAAAGTAGCTTGTGGAGAAACATCGGTAGTTGATGGGAATGTTATTGCAGATAATGCTGAGATAGCAGGAAAGGTTACTGGGAAAGTTACTGTAACAGAACTACTTATTCTTAAGTCTACAGCCTCTATTCATGGTGATATTTCCACAAATAATCTAATAATAGAATCAGGTGCGAATTTTAACGGAGCATGTTCTATGGGTAAAGAGGAGATTGAAGCAGATGATTCTGATAATGAATAAAAAATACTATTTCAAATATCTTAACTTAAGTTTCCAGTTTTTATTTATCATTTTATTTTTTGTTGCGTTAGGCTATCTTGCTGATAAGTTTTTTTTTAAAAAAATTGGAATTTTAACTTTCGTTCTTCCAATTATCGGTTTTATGATTTCACTCTTTTGGATATATAAAAATGAAAGTAAGTGATTTTTTTATTTAGAACTCATATTGTTTTTTATTTTTTTGTCTTTACTCTTGCCTCTGTATTCTTTTTATTACACTTAGAATTTATACATAGTTATATATTTTATGTTGTCGGGTTCAATATTTTAGTGGATGTTATATTTAAATTTTTAAATAATTTAAACGCTAAAGATAGTGCCATAATCAGAATGATTATTTCTACAATTTTTAGATTCTTTTTTTCCCTAATTTTCATATTATTTTTCCATTATTTTAGCGGAGAAAGCACGTTGATTTTCATATTAAATTTTTTGTCTGTGTATTTATTATTTATAATATTTGAAATAACAATTCTATTAATTAATTTGCAACGTGAATAGCAAAATAATGAATCACAAAAAATTTTTTTATATATATATAGTTCTCTTTATTTCATTCTTTTCCTTCAATTCTTATACTGCATATTCTGCTGATGCTAATGATAATAATAAATTAGATATTGGTGGGATGATTATGCATCATATCCTTGATGATTATCAATATGAAATTACACATGGTGTTGTGATTCCTCTTCCTATAATATTATATGTTGAAAATGAGGGGTTGACTGTATTCTCTTCATCTAATTTGTTCGATGAAAACCATAAACCACTAAAAGAAGGATATAACGGAGTTTATTATGATCATGGCAAGATATATCCACTAGATGAATCTACTTCTTATATTGATCTATCTATAACAAAAAACGTTTTTTTCCTATTTATAACCGCCGCACTTATGCTAGTGATTTTCCTTCTAGTTGCATCTAAATATAAAAATAAGATGGAGACTCCTAAGGGGATACAATCTCTTTTTGAACCACTAATTATTTTCATTAAAGATGACATAGTCAAACCTAATATAGGACCAAAATATGAAAGATACCTTCCTTATATGCTCACTTTATTTTTCTTTATATTTTTTGGAAATGTTTTAGGCCTTCTCCCTGCTGGAGCTAATTTAACAGGAAATATTGCCATAACTATGGTATTAGCTTTAATCACATTTTTTATGACAAATCTTTCTGGAAATATGAATTATTGGAAACATATTTTTTGGACTCCAAATGTGCCTAATATAATGAGAATAATTATTTTGCCAATTGAGATAATTGGTGTCTTCACAAAACCATTCTCTCTGATGTTAAGACTCTTTGTAGCTATCACGGCTGGACATATTGTATTACTGAGTTTTATTGGGATGACTTTTATTTTTGGTAGTTACACAGTTGGAGTGATGAGTTCCTTATTTGCGGTTGCACTTAATATAATT
>Ga0066849_10001326_pt1 | contig 10193 bp, 9 predicted proteins | sample ETNtaG_9_FD_65492 | JGI IMG/M metagenome (GOLD analysis project Ga0066849, IMG submission 65492) | Marine microbial and viral communities from oxygen minimum zone, Eastern Pacific Ocean - ETNP201406SV69 | ecosystem: Environmental > Aquatic > Marine > Oceanic | place: Pacific Ocean: Eastern... | reverse complement strand
ATTTCTGTTGGTTCGATGGCAGTTAAACTTGCTGAAGAAAATGTAGATGAGATGAAATCTAAAAAAATTCTTTTAATTGGAACTGGCGAAGCTGCAACTCTTGTTGCAAAGTCCTTAACAAAACGTGGATATCCATTTTTCATATCTAGTAGAACTGTTGATCGTTCAACCTCATTTTCTAAAACTGTGGGTGGAGAACCTGTTGATTTTAATTCAATTCTTACTGGTTTTGAAAATTATGACATTGTATTTGTGGCAACTACTGCACCTTACTTTTTGGTAACTTTTGAAAGAATTCAAAAAGCTCTAGAAACCAAAAATTCGGGTATGATGATTCTGGATTTATCAAACCCTAGAACAGTTGATGAAAAAGTTGCTGAACTTAGAGGAATAAAATTGATGAATATTGATCAAATTGCTGAAATGGTTGATAAAAACATGAGAAGTAGAATTGGTCAGAAAAATTCTGCAGAAGAAATAATTAAAGAAGAACTGCCAGTATTAGAAGCAAGCATGAAAAGACTAGAAGCTGAACCAATTGTAAAAGATGTCTTCAAAAGCACTGATGCTATTCGAATTAAAGAACTTGAAAAAGCATTAGGTATGTTAGGTGAATTGACTGATTCACAGAAAAAAATTATTGAAGAATTATCAAAATCTGTAGCAGAAAACATCATGTCTACGCCTATGAATAATCTTAGAAAAGAAACAGAACATGGAAATTCTGATGTAATTAATGCAGCATCAAAATTATTTAATTTTAAAAAAGAAGATAATTAGTGATTATACCGCATTTGATTTGATTCTTGCTTGAATCCAATTCTTTCATAAAATGGAATTAATTCATTCTTACAATCCAAAATTGTTTTGTAACAATTTCTTGTTTTTGCAACTTCTAATAGTGATGTGACAAGCTTAATTCCTATTCCTCTACCTTCAAATTCTTTTGAGACAACTACGTCTTCGATATGGCCAACTTTACCTCCTTCATGAATGAATTTTTGTTCAATAAGTAGAGTTGTTGAACCCACAATCTTTCCATCAATTTCTGCCACGTGTATTATGTGATCAGGGTTAACAATAATTTTTTTCAGAATATCTAGTGCAATTCCTCTTTCAAGATTACTTGCAGGTTTTAAACTATCCAAACTTTCTAGAAAACCTTTCTCAATATCTGATTCAACTATATCTCTAATTACAATATCAGACATTCTCATCACCGTGATTTTTTACTATATTCTTCATTGGTTTTTTCATAGGTTTCTTTATCACCTATATCGATAAATCCTTTTTTAGAAATTACGCTTCCCACTCTCTTTTTCTTTGCAAGTGTTTTTCGTATGACATCATCCATTCCATACTGTTTATTTTTTGGAATTAATTGGAATACTTCTGGTTGCATAACATAACAACCAATGTTAATTTTTGCTGAATATTCTGGTTTTTCATCCCATGAAATTACTTTGCCATTATTTTTTGTGTTAATTACTCCATATTTCATATTGAATTTGTAATCATATAGACTCATTGTAATATCTGATTTTGATTTTTTATGGTATGCTATCATATTTTTCAAACTGAAATTATAGATTGAATCGCCATATAGGCAAACAAATGCGTCATCAATAAACTCCTCGGCAGTTTTTAGCTGGCCTGCTGTTGCAAGTGGTTTGTTTGAAATAGCATATTCAATTTTTACACCAAATTCACTTCCATCGCCAAAATAGTTTTCAATTTTCTTTCGTAAGTAACTTACACAAATTACAATTTCTTTGATTCCATTTTTCTTAATCCATTCTATTTCATATTCTAAAATTGGTTTTTTACCTAGTGGAAGCATTGGTTTAGGAAGTGATTTTGTGTATGGTCGCAGTCTGGTTCCAAGTCCTCCTGCTAAAATTACTGCCTTCATGAGTTTGTATGCACTTTTGAGTTCTATTTATGTCCAATTACACAATGTTTACTGTTCATTGAATTAGTTTGATCTTTCTCACAACTTCTGCAGGAGTTTCACCAAATACTATGATCATTGCTTCTTTACCAAAATCACCTTTATGATAAATTATATCTGGAATGTCTGATTTTAAACAACTGGAAATTCCCCATGATATTGAAGAATTTTCTTTTGACTTTGATTTCTTAGATTCATTTTTTCTATCATAACTTAACACCAACATTTTGTGTTTTTTTGCATTGCTAATTATTTTTGGTTCATATTTTATGTTAATAGCTGACCGAATATTAGAAAATTTTTTTGATACTTGAATTACTGCTGTTGCAACATGTTGTGAACCTCCAAACACCAATTCTCCTGCCTGGATAACATTATTTCCAGATTTTACGAGCCTGCCAGAAATACCTAAGACATTTTTGATAGTTTTTGGTTTATTTTTGGAAAAAACAAAATTTGTTTGGCATTCAGGAATTAATTTTGATACATTCTTAATATTTTGAAAATCTAATATTGAATGTGAAAGTTCTTTCTGTATCTTAGAAATTTCTTTATGAGTTATCTTAATGCCTTTTCCTAAACTTTTAGATTTTTTTATTGATTGATAGACGTACTCTTTAGCAGTAACTGTTGCTTCATAGATTGATTTTTTTCTAGCTAGTGATGCTGTAATTGACGCTGAATAATTACATCCACTACCATGATTGATTATTTTGATTTTTTTACCCTTCAAAATGTAATTGTTACCAGATTCCCTAACAAAATCTTCAATCTCTTTTTCAGATTCTCTAAAACCCGTTATTATGACATTTTTTGCACCCAATTTTTGCAATTCTTTTGCTGCATCTTCTGCTTTACTACATCCTGAAAGTATCTTAGCCTCTTTTTTATTAGGTGTGATGATTGTCGCTAACGGTATGATGTATTTTTTGTAACTATCAATTGCTGATTTTTTTAGTAAAATTTTCTTTGTAGTTGATTCGATTATTGGATCAACGACAATTGGACATTTTTGATTTTTAATCATTGTGTTTATAATTTTGATAATTGATGAATCATACACCATCCCAATCTTAATTGCATCAATTTGAAAATCTGAGAGAACTGATTCTAATTGTGTTCTGATATCTTTTGTAGAAATTGGTACAATTTTAGATATTTTCTTTGTATTTTGACTGGTAATTGCAGTAATTACTGTAAATCCATAAACATCATGATTTTCAAATGTTTTAACATCACTTTGAATTCCTGCTCCTGATGATGGGTCTGAACCTCCAATCGAGAGAACATTCATGATGATCGTAAGATATACGATTGTTTAAATCCACCATTTGACAATTTGAAATATGGCAACACAAATGACTTCTGCACGTAGAGGTGTGGCTACTGATGAAATGAAACAGGTAGCAAAAGATGAAGATGTTACGCTTGATTGGTTAATTCCCAAGATTGCTAGTGGTTCAATAATTATTCCAAGTAACAATGTACGTAAAGAAAAAATTCATAATGTTGCTATTGGTAAGGGTACAAAAACCAAAGTCAATGTGAATATTGGTACTTCAACTTTGAATGTCAATATTGATGAAGAAATTGAGAAAGCAAAAGTTGCAGTAAAATATCATGCAGATACAATTATGGATTTGAGCGATGGCGGTGATGTTGGAATTGTTAGACGAAAGCTTTTGGAAGTTGCACCAATTACTTTTGGAACTGTGCCAATTTATGAAGCATACAACTTTGGAGTGGAGAAACATAAGAATCCATTAGATATTACAGAAGATGATTTTCTTAAAGCATTTGAAAATAACATCAAAGATGGTGTTGATTACACAACAATTCATTCTGGAATAACAAAAGAAATTGCAAAACGAATACTAAAAGTTGAACGTTATGCAGGAGTTGTAAGTAAAGGCGGAACAATTACTGCCGCATGGATGTTAAAGTATGACAAAGAAAATCCATACATTACACATTATGACTATATGATGGAATTGGCTCAAAAATACGATGTAACGTTTAGTTTAGGTGACGCATTAAGACCTGGTTCAATTTTAGATTCACATGATGAATTACAAGTTCAAGAAATGATTAACATTTCGAGATTAGCTAAACGAGCAAATGAAAAAGATGTTCAAGTTATGATTGAAGGTCCTGGACATGTGCCACTAAATGAAGTTGCAGCAAATGTAAGACTAGCAAAATCACTAATTGGTGATGTCCCTTACTATGTTTTGGGACCACTGGTGACTGATATTGCATCTGGTCATGATCATATTGCAAGTGCAATTGGTGCTGCAGTATCTGCCAGTGAAGGTGTTGACCTTTTGTGCTATCTAACTCCCTCTGAGCATCTTGCCTTGCCTAATGCTGAGGAAGTCAAAGCAGGTCTAATTGCATATCGTATAGCTGCTCATGCAGGTGATCTAGTAAAAATTAGAGAAAAAGCAATCAAATGGGATATGAAAATGACTGAAGCGAGAAGAACTTTGGATTGGGAAAAACAATTAGCATTATCTATTGATCCTGAATTAGCAGCTAAAATTCATGGAAGAACTGGTCAACATCCTGGAAACAATGTACCTTGTACAATGTGTGGTGGTGCATGTGTTTACCTGATGTTACCTCAACAAAGAAAATACGAAAAAGAACCTGAAAAATTAAAACAATCTAGTTAGTACTTTTTCAAGACTTGGTACTGTTGTAAAATTATTTACTTCCTCAACATCAATCCATTTTGCATCTGAATTTTCCCAATTCAACTTAATCTCTTTATGATTACAAGAAAATAGAAATGGGTAAACTTCCCACTGATGATTTACGTACTGAGGAGATTCAATCATGATGACTTCCCCTTCTTTAAGTAATTCCACCTCTGATTTTTCAATTCCAACTTCTTCAAAAATTTCAATTATTGCACGATTGAGCGGTTTTTCATCATTTTCTATAATTCCACTAATTCCTGCCCAAAGATTTTTCATGGTTTTTACTTTTTCACTCCGTTTTAAGAGCAAAATTTTTCCTGAATTAATTAAAAATGTAGTGACGATTTTTGTTTTATGCATTATTTCTCAATTGTATTGACCATCTTTGTTAATTTCTTGTAGGATTTTTCTAGGTCAACATTTTGAGAAATTTTCTCTTTATTTGTATTGATATACTCGATAATCTCTTCACCTTTTCCTTCTTGAGCAGATGCTAACAATCTTCCCACGTCTTTCCAAAACTCTTCTGCGACTTTTCGAATTTCTGGATTTGATATTATAGTTTCAATTAATTCTGGTGATTCTGTCATAATACTTTCTGCTAATATTTTTTGAGCCTTGAATGTAGTTCCTGCCATCTTTTCTGTAAGTGATATTTTGTCATCTTTTGCTAAAATATTTGCAAATGCTATGTTGATTAGATGAGTTAATCCTAGAATCATTGCAATTTTTTTATCATGTTCGGTTGAATCAATTGTGACAAAATTGCCATCTGGGAAAAGAGTTTTTGCAACATTAAGCTCTTTTTTTCCATCTTTGATTGGAACTAAAACAATATTGTGATTTTTTAGATTTTTTGCACCTGGTCCAAACATTGGATGCATGCAGATTGGTGACACTTTTGCAGGAATCTTTCCTAATGCAGTTGCTGTTTTTGATTTTTGGGAGGTAATGTCTATCAGATACGATTCTCTTTTCATCTCCTTTGCAATTAATCTGATTATTTCTGGTGTCTTTTTAGTTGGTGTTGATAATAAAACATAATCGACATTCAAAATTGCACTAATTAGTGATTCTGCTTTTTTAATATTTTTTGCAACTGGATTTGTGTTATCAAAACCGGTAACCTCAAATCCTTTTTTTGAAAAATATTCGGAGAACCATTTTCCCATTGCCCCCCCTGCACCGATTATTGCAATTGTTTTTGCCATTCTAACTCTATAACCTAGTTTTTATTATATCCATGCCTTCAATTAGTGTTTTTATATCCAAACATGCAGATATTCTAAAAAACTCATTATAGTCACCAAATCCTATTCCTGGTGCTATGGCCACCCCGTGGTTTAGTAGTTCTTCTGATAGTTCTGATGTGTTGATTGGAGTCTTAGTACGTGCAAAAATGTACATTGCACCATCAGGCTTTACAAACTCTAATTCCATTTCTTTACAAATTTCTTCTAATTTTGCCAACCTCTCATTCATAATTTTTGTATTATCTGTAACATCGTCATCTAATGATTTCATGGCTGTATACTGAATTGGTTCTGAAACATTTGTCAAACATAGTGCTTGCAATTTTGTTAATCTCTCAATGATGTCTTTGCTAGATATCAAATAACCAATTCTATAACCTGTCATGGAATGTGATTTTGAAAATGATTGTGTAACGATTGATTTTTCATAATTGTATGATAAAATACTATTCCATTCTCCATTTGAATAGTTACTGTATATCTCATCACTTAGAATATACAAATTATTTTCTTTTGCAATGTTGACAATTTGATTTTGTAATGTTTTCGGCAAAATTTTTCCAGTAGGGTTGTTTGGATAATTAAGAACAATCATCTTTGTATTTTCATTAATACATGAAGAAATTTCATTAAGATCTGGTTCCCACTTGTTCTCTAATTTTGTTTTAATACTTCTCACTTTGATGCCTGAGTTGATTGCACATTGTCTATATGCTGGCCATGCAGGTTCAATCACTATTATCTCGTCACTAGGATCTAATAATGTGGAAATTGCGAGAAAAACACCAAATCTTGCACCCGGAGTAACCATCACATTTTCAAAATTTATTTTGGAATCAAAATTATTATTTGCAAATTCTGCCAATTTTGTCCTAAATTCTGGTAATCCTTTAGCTGGACCATACTTTCCAAATCCTTTATCATACACCTCTGATAATGATTTTTTCACATTTGACGGAGGCTGAAAATCAGGTTCACCTACTTCTAAATGAATAATTTTCTTTCCTTGCTGTTCTAGTTCTTTTGCTTTAAGAAAAATTGCTAAATGTGTATTTGATGTTGAAGATTGAACTTTTATCGATTCGTTTAGTAAAAAATTTAAGAATTTCAATGCAGTGTTAGAATCAAAATTAATTTCTTGACATCTTTTTTTCACTAGTTCTCTGAGTTCATCTTCTCTTGATTCATTAGAGACACTCATTCCTTGCTGATTTTTTATTTTGCCAATTTCTTGTGCAATCTCTGTTCTTGTTTTTAGTAGAGATAACATTTCAATTGTAATTATTTCTATTTTCTTTCTTAACTCGTCTATTTCGGTCATTTTCACAATGTTGGTTTTATAGAACCACTAAGTAATGCATGATCAGCTATGGTTAATGCAACCAATGAGTCAACTACTGGGGGTGCACGTGGAACTACACAAGGATCATGTCTTCCTCCTACCTGTAGTTTAATTGATTTTTTCTTTTTTATGTCTACACTCTCTTGAATTTGAGAAATTGATGATGCGGGTTTGAATGCAATTCTGATTGTAATTGGCATGCCATTAGAAATACCTCCTAAAATTCCTCCTGAGTTATTGGTTTTTGTTGAAACTTTTCCTCCTTTCATCACGTATGCATCATTATTTTCTGATCCAAACTTTTCAGAACCCGCAAAACCTGAACCAAATTCAATTCCTTTTACTGCTGGAATTGAGAAAATTGCTTTACTGATGTCTGATTCTAATGAACCAAAAATTGGTTCACCTAAACCTACAGGTAAATTAGTGGTAATTGATTCTATAATTCCTCCTAGCGAATCTCCTTTTTTTCTAGCATCTAATATGACGCTCTTCATTTTTTGTGCCGTATTTTTTTCAGGACATCTTACGTCATTTGTATAAATGGATTTGAATTCTTTTTTTGTTGCTACTTTTTTCATTTTTATTTTTCCAATTTGTGTTGTGTAAGAATTTGTTTCAACTCCGATTGTATCTTTTAGTAATTTTCTAGCAATAGCTCCTCCCATAACGTGTGTTGCAGTCAATCTGCCTGAAAATCTACCTCCTCCTCTATGATCATTGAATTTTTTATATTTCATATATGCTGGATAATCTGAATGTCCTGGACGCATTTCAGTTCTTAATTTATCATATGCTATTGATTTTTGATCTTTATTCCAAATCACCATTGTAATTGGAGCTCCTGTTGTATATCCTCTGAATGTACCCGTTAGAATTTCTACAATGTCTCCTTCTTTTCTTTGTGTAGATACAAGAGATTGTCCTGGTTTTCTCAGGTCTAACATTTTTTGAATATCTTTTTCTTCTAACTCTAATCCTGCTGGACAGCCATCTAAAACGGCTCCAATACATTTACCATGACTCTCACCAAAGCTAGTCAAAACTAGCCGTCTACCAATTGAATTACCGTTCAACAATCAAAGATCGTCTATGATGCTTATAATCGTTATACGCATAAACTTAGAGTTTATTTACAAAATTTCAGTAAAAAATATCATGAAACGAATTGGTCTGCTTGGATGTGGCTCTATCGGAACGCAAATTGCAATTGCGATTGATACTGGTATAATACCTGCAAAATTAACTCATATTTTTGATGAAGATAAAGAAAAATCTGCATCCCTTGCTAGTAAACTAAAGAATAAACCTGAAGTTGTAGAAAATGTCCATCTTTTATCTTCTAATCCTGTTGATTTGGTAGTTGAAGCTGCATCACAAGATGCAGTTAGTGATAATGCATTAAGTATTCTCCAAAATAGAAAAGATCTTGTGATAATGAGTAGTGGTGCTCTTCTAGATGAATCTGTATTTGAAATAATTTCTGATGCATGTAAAGAATTAAAGAAAACAGTTTATCTTCCATCTGGTGCAATATCTGGAATTGATGCAATAAAATCTGTAAAAAATGAACTTGATTCTGTTATTTTGACCACCACAAAACATCCTAATTCATTAAAAGGCGCAAAATTTTTTGATGATTTTAAAATAAATCTTGATGAGATTAATGAACCATCAACAATTTTTGAAGGAACTGCAAGTGAAGCTGTAAGATTATTCCCAAAAAACATCAATGTTTCTGCATTACTTAGCTTATCTGGATTGGGAAGTCATGAAACAATTGTGAAAATAATCGCTGATCCAAACACTACAAAAAACACTCATGAGATTACAGCTCGCGGAAAATTTGGTCAAATTACAACTAAAATCGAAAATGTGCCTGATTCCAATAATCCTCGTACAAGTCGACTTGCAATTTTATCAGCTATTGAAACGATTAGATCTATTTGTACTTCTGATATTAAAATTGGAACATAATTTTATTTTAAATCGGCACCAACATTTTTCATATCTGAAATAAATTCTGGATATGAAACTTTTACTGCGTTTGGATCTGAAACTGTACAATCTCCAACAAACATTCCTGCTATGGAAAATGCCATGAATAGTCTATGATCACTTTCTGAATTAAGTTCTGCAGAATGTACTTCTTCTGGTTTCTTTAAAATTAATCCATCTTCCTTTTCATCTATCTCTAATCCTATTTTTTTAAGTTCTCTTGCTAGTATTGCAATTCTATCTGTTTCTTTGTATCTTGCATGTTTGACATTAAACAATTCGATTGGTTTTTCTGACTTTAATGCTAGAATTGCCACCGCTGGTAAGAGATCTGGGGTATCTGATAAATCAAATTTTCCGCCTTTTAGTAATGGTGGAGACTCGGTTGTTATGATATCGTCTTCTAGTGTGACATTTACTCCTAATTTTTCTAAAATATCCACAATTGCTTCGTCACCTTGCGGCATATCGCCTAAATTTATCTCGATTGTGAGTCCATCTCCTAACAAAACATTTGCTGCTAAAAGCAATGCTAAATTAGAAAAATCTGATGGAATTGAGAATGTAGTTGGTTTGTAAATTTGATGTGTGATGGAATATTTTTTGTATTCTTCTTCGACTTTTACTTCTACGCCAAATTTTTTCATGATTGCTACTGTCAAATCGACGTATGGTTTTGATACTAATTCGCCTTCAACATTTATTGTTAGTCCTTCAGGTAATCTTGGTCCAATTATCATTAATGCGGAAATAAACTGACTTGAAATATCTCCTTTAATGCTGATTTCATTACCATTAATTTTTCCATTGATGTGTATTGGTGGTTTACCGTTGTCTGATTCTGTTTTTACGCCCATTGTCTCTAGGGAATCTAATATTGGCTGCATTGGTCTTTTCTTTAGACTCTCATCTCCTGTGAGTGTTGTATTTCCTCCTGATAATGCTGC
>Ga0066849_10001325_pt1 | contig 10194 bp, 5 predicted proteins | sample ETNtaG_9_FD_65492 | JGI IMG/M metagenome (GOLD analysis project Ga0066849, IMG submission 65492) | Marine microbial and viral communities from oxygen minimum zone, Eastern Pacific Ocean - ETNP201406SV69 | ecosystem: Environmental > Aquatic > Marine > Oceanic | place: Pacific Ocean: Eastern... | reverse complement strand
CTCGGATAGTCAGACAGTTGCCGGCTCCCGACTCTCGAAAAGCTTGTATGATCGCACAACTACCATGGGCGTAAAAAACATGGGCTTCGCGGCATACACGATAGCCAATTACGATGAATCTATATCAACTATGTCTGGTAAGATTCTTACTGCCGCTAAAACAAAAAAATCATCAGTGAAATATTGGGAATCCGCGATATCGAAAACGAACCATGTTCTGCTTATCAGCGAGGATCAGGTCACATTCGTACCAGTTGTGATCTATAGAGATTCGAATGACAAAGTTTATCACGAAGCAATGCGCTCGATAGACGGAGAATTTTACAGCTTAGACAGCTTATCGCCCGATACACTTTTATCGAGCATGCTTGCGTTACAAGAGTTAAAAACTGCACCAGAAAGAACAAATACCTCCTTCCAATATTTAATAGCTCAGGCTGCAGAAGATCCGGGCAATGCCATCCCTCTGATGAATAAATTTAGAAGAGCATTTCCTGACAAGAGTACAGTAACACCATCCGGCTTATTCTATAATAAATTTGCTACTACTTTATATAGCGCTAACCAAAACCTAAAAAGCGGCATAAAATTAGTCAAAAGTATTGTAAACAATCCAATCGTTAAAGACTGGCGTAGTTACCCAGGTGCCTCCACATCCGGCACTCATATAGGCAGTGATTATAAGGATGCTTACTACGAGATATTTAGCTTTGAAAATGCGCTGTGGAGTAGGTATACAGAGGTCACTGGGAAAGATCCTTATGAGAATACATCAAGTACATATCGTGTATCCGTGACCGACACCTCCGACACCTCTATGACAGCTACGACGCCGGGGGAGGTGACCGAGACTAGTAGACTTTCTGCGGGATTTGATTGGAATTACAATTTTATTGATCATGGGTTTTTGTTTTTTAATTACGAGAGAGCACTTAAGACCACTTCTTATGCATCTAGATATCTTAATATTAGATTGTATGAGAAATACTTCGGACAAAAGGTCTTTAACGGCTTATTTACAATGAGGAGAGTACTTCTAGGAGCATATTGGGGCGATCCCAATGACCTTGTCGCCGAGTTAATGCACTATCGTTGGCATGCCGGCACCATGTCTGCATATATTACTGCCGGCAGCACAGAACAAGTCACTCGGTTCTCAAATGTAATGGATGAAACATACTCAACTGGTGAGTTTGATTATGCGATAAATACAAGAAAATTTGATGCTGTTGTCGAGAATGATATGACCTTGGCGACAGCCGAGAATGGGTATGTTACTGGCGACAACTTTGACACAAGAATAGGAAATGAATTCGGCGGAGCCGACGCCATGATAAACAGTAAAGAATATTCGTTCATCGCCCTGCGCGCCTTCAGCCCAGTCATGATACAGAAGAACTTGAGTCCATTGGAAGTAGATAAGACTTTTTTACAGCAATTACCAACAAATTATAGAGTTGCTTGTTACGAAGTTCAAAAATGTGATCACTGGAATCCGAGCGCCGATTATGGGGTTGGTGATGTGCTTTCTATCAAAGACGGCATTAACAAAGAGATAGAAGAGAATAGTGCCGGAGGATCTTTCACAACTGCAATATTAGTAAAGGACGAGACTCACCAAGTTATAGTGGATATACATAATAAACTTATTGCGCTACAAGAATTGTTCAAAGAGTACGCAGACGCAGCAATGGATACTTGCTCTTTTAATGAGTCTACTGGATTCTTCAATGAACATTTCGCTGCCACAATCCGTACAAATTGGCCAACGCTGCATCGAGCCCCTTGGTTTAGGGCTGCTACGGAGGGTATGATATTTGAGGATATATTATTTAATACCACAGAAGCTGATACCTCTGGTATGATAGAGAAGATAAAAAGTGTAATACAAAATATTTCTCCCGAAACTGGCACGGTAACCGGCATAGTCAATTTTAAAGCTAAATTGGATGCAATGGTTGAAGCTATTGAAGATATTTTTGAGGATTACCCCAAAGAAGAAATAATCGCAGGACATATATATGGACACAAGCCCTATTACAGTATTGATTATAACGAAGTCAGCGATAGGTTTGAAAGGCAGATTGGCGACACTGACCCACGCAGATCAATAGATGTAGGGCCCACAGATGACCAGGCCAGTTGGACACCAGATGCCGGATACGACAACTACCCTATGTTCCCAGCAGAGATTACTTACTATAACTCTACAGTAGATATCCGTCACGACGCATACACCTCTACTGATCCAGACCCTGCAGATCCGTGGAATTCTTTATTTACGTCTAGAGGCATCGACCATAGTCTTTTAGATGTAGCAATCAATGCACGAGAGGTAACATATGACATATTGATAGACTCAGAGGCTACTACTTATGGCATTGATGATTTCTTAGAAGTGTTTTTTGATATTATCACAAATCGCGGCTGCTTTGACAATGCTATTGATAAGCATCTTGATGGCACCGATGATTTCGTGGATAATTTTGGAAATGAAGGTAAGGCTGCAGCTACAAACATCGTGAACTTGGTAAAAGATTATAGAGACGTTGCCAAAACTGTACATTACTTTTTTACTAATTCTTCGTCTGAGGGTTTTGTCGGTATTCCCACATCACCACCGTTCAATCAAGAGATGTTGACATCACCGATGATCACTGCGTACTTGGATGGCTCCGACGAAGTTATCACTGACATAAGACACATGTATGATTCAGCTACTAGGAAAGAAGGAGTGTTCACTGGTGAAATCGATCTTGGTTTTGACCCTGACGGAGAAGGTGGTTTTGGCTTTGGCGGCGGTGGAACAGGACCGAGCGAAGAATCACCCGGTCGCGAAGACGACGAACATGACCACGGGGAACCCGATGAGTTCCCAGAGATCTAAAAATAAGTTTAGTGTATAATTAATATATAAGGAATAAAATGGCATATCAAATAAAAAGTTCAAAGTTTAGCGCAGAATCTATTACTGCCGGCGCCCGACCAACAAGAAGGGTGGTGCAGAATGGCATGCCCACAAAAGTAAATTTTGAGAGCATTGCTATAGATAAAATTTCCACAGCCCTATTAGAAAAGGATCTCATGCCGAATGATCTACCGCCTTCATCGACCGAAGCAGAAATCGCAACTTTATGTCTATCAGGACTCGGAATTACAGTTGAAGAAGTATTAGAATCGGAGCCAGAGAAAACGTTTTACCGCCCAAAAATAAAAGAACAAAACAGCGCCGATAAGAGAAATGGCACGAAGAAGCAAAGCACACCAGAATATACGTTTACCGATTCTACTGACCCGTTTTATGAAATGGACCAATCACCGGCCGTCTACGTACAGACCCAACGCACCAAATCAGAATCAAGCAAAGATACTCGTGCCCTTACATCAATAGTCGCAGCTATAGGCGATATTAACCAGATTTCAAATCACTTAAGACTCAAACAACTGGTGGAGAAGTAATAATGAAATCAAGTACTACAGCGCTCGAAGGCGCCTCGCACACCGAGTTGACCGCCGACAGCGTCGAGTTCGACTCGACAGATGATTGGCGCGCCGAAATCGACTTGGCTCTCGCTGGAGGTGCGTCGAGTAAAGTGAAATATTATAAAACCTATTTTTACTATTCCGGGTCTATAATAGATCAAGATAAGTTCGCGCTCCAAGGGTATCAGGAAAATTTCTCTTGGGCAGACCATGCAAATACTTATGCAACTGTAGTAACAGAATATGAAACCACCACTTCATATGAGGTGGTGGGACAAATCGATACAAGAGAGTATTCCTATGATGACGAGGGCTCCACGAAGACGGACTTCGTGACCGAAGATGTGTATGATTGGGTGACAATCGAACAAACGCCTGTAGTTACCACAGAAGCAAAAACAGACACATTATATGTCGAACCAAACGGCGTGGGAATTATAGCTGAAACGAACGAGGCTTCCGAAGAACTTGCACTCTCCGAGTATAAAGACGCATACACCCACGAAGAGGCATTCACAGATAATTCAAGTATAACACATAAATACGAGGCATTTGTCCGCATGGCCGACGGTGATCACGGGTTTGAGGACGAGAGTGACACTTCAGGCGAGAGCGTCACATCGAAAATAAGTAACGAGGAAGCCAACTTTATTGATAATGTGTTTGCAGGAGGAATAGGCGATTTATCCGATTTCTCACAGTCCATTTTAGAATCGATAACATTAGACATATATAATACGACACTATCCTCGCACAATATTTACAACATAGGCTCCGAAACCAGAATTAAACAAGATAGCCTAAGAGAGATACCCGTCCTGGAGTCATCCTTTTCCGCATCGGTTAATCAAAACTTGGTAGGATATACACCATGACGACAAGAAAAATAAAAGTATATGATTCAAGCCTGATCACCGGATCTTCTGATATGCTTAGGCAAGCAATAGGCGGATACTATGAAATCGCAATTCCGACTGATTCAGACGGCACTCCCATTGATTCGAATCGCGTTCTACAATACAGACCTCCGGAAGATAGCAGTGTTTATCTGGGTAGTACCAAATTCACACCGATTTCAACAGACCTACCTGCCTCAAGTATGATTGATGGTATCGCCGTATACCCGATTACTATTACTACAGCTTCGGAAGAGTCGATGTTCCCCTTCTACACTGTTCCCGTATCTATAATGGGTTCAGGACCAAGTCTTGCGCCGGATGAAGCTACTACTGGGATTGAAGATCTCGCCGAGATCATGAATTCTGATCAAAGGTGGAAAGCATATATTTTAGGAGGACCGTTCAGCGAAACAGAGTATCCTGGGATCTATAACTCAAGTACCTTTGAGGTCAATAGTTTTTCTTATGATGCTCCTTATGATTTGTTGTATGCAAAGACTATTAGCGATACATATAGCTCGTATCAAACAATTGAGAAAAAATCTGTATACAATATGTACCTACCTTCATACCAAAACTACAATGCGACTGTCAACGAAAAAGACATGCTCAACATCTACGACTTGATACAATGCTCTGTATTAGATCCAAACAGCGCCTATCCGGACGCCAAAGAACAAGTAACGATCGGAAATACGGTTGACTTTAATTCAGAGAATATATTTGAAGATTCCCCAACCGTTGCCCCAGCCTTGATTAAAACAATTGAAAGAATACCATCAGACCCAGCTACTGATCCAACTATATACGTTGATCCATATGAAAAAGTAAGAGAATACTACTATAAATTTTCAGCCGGCTCCCCAGAGTCGACTGCCGACAACAGTACAATGTCGAACATTCTGTTTACCAAACTCGACATTGATGGCTTGTTTGGGGAGGCTTACAATTATGCGGAAGCTCACGGCGGCTATTATCCATTTTATAATAAAATAGGGCTACCGGCCCTCGGCGCCGGCGCAATAAACAGCACAATTGTAAAGACTGATTTTAGTGCTATATTATTAAAATCGATAAGAGATGCCTTTGTATCAGGCTTATATAAAACGGGAGAAAAATCGTTCGTCTCCGAACTTGAAGAAGATGCGTCCAGCGACTCAGGCGCACTGTATGAATCCGCTCGTGTATTTAATACGACAGCAAAATATGTTGATTTTAAGAGTATATTAGCACAGTTAAATAACGATTCAAAAGCTGTATTCACTGACCCCGTTCGCTTTGCAGGAGAAGCCAGACATTCCAATAGGGCAGCAATTAATTACTCTGGCGAACTTACGCACATAAATAAGAAAAACAATAGTGAGATGCTTGCTGCAATCCAAGATGGGCTGCTATCGCTGTCACCTGCGTGGACGAGCTTGCCAGCAGGCGTCAGCCCGAACACATATATGCCATGGTCAAACACCACAGGCTTTAACATTAATGAGTTTATGTCGTTATCTGACGAGTCCCGAACCAATGAAGCTGAGTGTGTCGCGCTTAGAATTAACAAGTTAAATGTTGCAACCGGCGAAGAATTTAATTATATGATACAAAACCAGCCCCAAAACATTGGCGCCGATGGTACTTATAGTCCTGAAGATATCAACAGCGATTCATGGTGCTATTATGATGCCCAAGTTAAATACGGAGAAACCTACAGATACACAACTTACGCATATTTCATGGTTATCGGCTATAGATATGAATATTCTGATTTAACACTGAGCAGAAGAATTAGCGAATATGGACAATATGAGTCGGAGGCTGGTGGCGAAACGACCTACAAAACTTGTATAGAATTTTATGACCCGCTGACCGGCAACGCGCAACCCTCTGTGATGAAAACGGTCGACGGTAATATGGAGCCTACCAGAACAAATTTAGTTAATGTGGCCACCGAAGAAGGGTATGCTACAACTGCTCAGGAACTTGCCCATGGACGAAAAATTAATTGGGCAGATTTTAATTTAAAGATTGAGCCGACCATTAAGATAATTGAAGTACCGATAGGGGACGCAAAAGATCTTACAGTCTTAGATAATCCCCCTCCAAAACTAGATGTTATCCCATACCAAGTCAAGGATCAAACACAATCTATAGGGTTCTACATTAAACTAGAAAACTCGCCAGTCAAAGAAGAAAAATCTCGAACCTGTTTGTATCCGACACCGATAAACGACGAAGAAAGATTTAATTACGTAAGATATTTGACATCTCAAAATATGCTAGATACTGAAAAGCTTAAGTATGGAACAATCTCAAGAGCAACAGCCGTGCAAGTATATCGCTTAGGTAGCAAGCCAGATTCAATGTCTGATTTTGAAGGAAACCTCGTTGCAACAAAGAATTTAATAATTGCGGATAAGAACGATAAAGATCACAGAACCTACATTACGCCCACCTGCTTTCATGAGGAGAGAATTAGTACCGGGCACAAATTCTATTACGCTTTCAGATTTGTAAGCGAGAATAATACCCCATCTCCATGGAGCCATGTCGTCGAAGCCGAATTAATTGACGATGGGGGCTACAAATATACCAATTTTAATAATATAATGGAATATGAATTGGGCGGTGGCACCAAATACGACCAGCCGTTCACACAATTTAAAAAATTACTACTACTACGCCCAGCAATACCGCAACTGGATATTGACTCAATAGGCATAGATTATGAGGACACAGCAAATAATCAGTTCAATAATGTGAAGTTAGCGGACGCTCTTAGTGATTCTATTTGGAACAAGACATACAAAATTAGATTGACTTCTAAGAAAACAGGACAAAAGATAGATTTAAACGTTAACTATAAATTAGTTGAATCGTCGGAATAGGAAAACAACACAATGGGATTTCAAAATAAAGCAAGCAGTATAATTTTAGATGCAACTTTGACAGACGTCGGTAGAAGACTGATGTCTCAGGGGAAACTAGAAATTACCAAATTTTCTTTGGGGGATGATGAGGTTGACTATGCGCTGGGAAATAGAAATACTGGAGAGTTTTTGTTGGACAACGCGCCACCAACGCTGGAAGCGATAGAAGAGTCGGCGGCAGCGATAATTCACGGACTGATCGATTATAATAGAAATGATATCACCACGATTCCGATGTATAAGCAAAACACAAAACTGACCAACGCAGTTAAAGTCTTTTCGGGAAACATATATGTCTCAGCTAATGACGAGACCACAGAAAAATTAATATCAGCGCTGGATGTTAACACTTATGTATTACAAACCGATAAGGAGGAAGGTAACGTACTTCTTTTCGAATCAGGAATCTATAACGAGACCGCCTCCATAGAAGGTAATGAGCACAATCAAAATCGATATATCGATAATCTCGATCTTTACGACAAGTATGTTTTTGTCTATGTGGACTCAAGGTTCTTCCAGGGAATTTTGTCGACTTCCCCATCGGCCACAGAGGTACGAATGGATGCAAAGGGTAATGAAAAATCAGATTATCAGTCATTATCTCAAGTTAAAAGTATAACATTGGAAGCACCAATGACTAATTATGACACTTACTATTGCACTGCTGTTAGAAATAGAATCTATAATGATGAAAGCTCCCATCAAAAAGAATTATCAGAATTTCAAGGCCCGCGCGCCAATTTTCTGCCACTAAATTTCATAATTAATCAGAAAATGAGATCTAGATCCAATGGCTCAGCAGATGTCCGGTATACTAAATTTGGAAAAACTTCACAAAACGTGTTCGGCGATGGGAATTTATATGATTATGTCGATACGAACGTGATGATCGAAGGGGCTTCATCAACCAGAACGAAGCAGGTTAGAATCAGAATTATACGCTTTTCTGGCACTTGATAATCAATTAATGGAATAGAAATAAAATGTTAACTATTTATAATCAGGAGAAACAAATATATGGCTTTTTTAGATAACTCGGGAGATATCATCCTTGACGCCGTCCTCACCGAAACAGGCAGAAAACTGCTTTCGTCTGGCGGCGGTATTAGAATTAGTAAATTTGCTCTCGGCGACGACGAGATAAATTACGGATTGTTCGATAAGAATCACCCGTCCGGCTCAGCGTACTATGATTTAGAGATCTTACAAACTCCGGTCTTCGAAGCCGTGTCACAGATCAACGCTAACATCAATTATGGCTTGCTTACTTTTACCAACAAGAACATAATTTACATGCCCGAATTTGTGCAAAACACCAAAGCCAATGCCGGCAACTTCGCCGTACCCCATCAGAAATTATATTATTTGGCGGTAAATGAAGAAACGGCAACTACCCTCGAAGGCGCCGGCGCCATTTTCGTAGACTCTAAAGAGAAGGTGATTAGAGCCGGCAGCAAGGCTACTTACGCAATAACATATGAGTTGGGGATTAATTCTTCTGAGATCTCGAAGAATTCTACCACGCAAGGACAATATATAAATAATTTGGGAATGAGGGATAATCAATTCTCAGTGTCAGTCAATGGACTGTTTTTGGATTTGGTTATGGGCCTAGGATCCGGTCAGGCATATGAGAATGAGTTAGCTGATAACACGCTTGTCAGCGTTCCTTCATCGGAACAATTTGTTAATGCCACCGGCGGCTCACCATCTAAAAATAGAACTAACTACAGAGACTTCCGCGTAAAGGGCGCAGTAAACCGTATTTATGAACCCAACGGAGCCTCAACGACAGCGAGCACATTTAGTGTAATATCTGGACCAGGCTCAAGCCTAGTAATGTTAAACTTTGGCGTATCAGCCGGATTACAACACACCAAGGACGGAACCAGAGATAGAAAATATACCCAATACGGTAAAGTAGGGCAGACTGCGCTACAGACGTTCGGATCTGCTATTGGCTCTGAGACTTACGATTTTATCGATACTACCGTATACTTATCAGCAAACACAACAGGGGCCCAGATCTCTATCCCGGTCAGGATTGTTAGACGCGCATCATAATTTAGGAGTTATATAATGGCAGTCAAAAATTACGAATCAATTGATTCAACAAACGATATTACGAACACCAGAACACTACTGCATGAAGCAATACCTTTGACGGGTACGATCGTGAGCGGTACCTATGGATTGTTCCGCAGCGAGAGAAACATCAAGGACTACACGCACGGACAATTCCAAAGTGTATATGATTACCCATTCCTTAGCTCTTCTGCCAATCATATCTTCGATATTACACTGGGTTACGATGAATCATCGGGATACTCCGGCTCGGCGTCCGTACAGAACTCTAAAAAGATTAACATGTATAACCAGTTTGCACAGGTATTGCTTGGCTACACGTCTTCAAATAGCGATGGAATTAGAAAGTTCGAGAATGACCTAACACTTGACGGCAATGGGTACATGAAAGAAGTCTTCTTTGTAAGCTTCTCAAGATTACTTGTAAAAGATCAGATCAAGAAGGGCTCCTTCTCTATGACGTTCCAAACAGGTACTACTCTGACTACAACAAGAACTCAGATTACACTTAGTGATCGAAGCGCCTCTGTCAACGGCGACGGAACGCTGAATGTTGATGGCGGTGATTATGGAATATTATATGGCGGACCTGGATACCCTCAAGGACTGGGAGCTATTTTTTACCAAGCCGGTATTGCGGTTATAACCGCTTCTGTTTTTGGAACAGGGTCTGTTCCATTAGGCGCCGACATTGACTTGCCCCACGTGGTGAATTTTAACCCCGCTGTCCCCAGTCGCCTCAATCCGCAAGCCGTGTCATCCTCATTTACAGGCTCGACAATTAGTTCCTCGTGCGATGCATTTAG
>Ga0066849_10001322_pt1 | contig 10200 bp, 10 predicted proteins | sample ETNtaG_9_FD_65492 | JGI IMG/M metagenome (GOLD analysis project Ga0066849, IMG submission 65492) | Marine microbial and viral communities from oxygen minimum zone, Eastern Pacific Ocean - ETNP201406SV69 | ecosystem: Environmental > Aquatic > Marine > Oceanic | place: Pacific Ocean: Eastern... | reverse complement strand
TTATCTCATCAGCTAGTAGTATGTTGGTGAACAGAGGTCCAAATCTTGGCCTAAATTCCCCGGATTGCTGATCATACATGTAAGTCCCGATAATATCAGCAGGAAGCAAATCAGGAGTGAATTGTACACGCTTGAACTTGCATCCCAATGCCTTAGCGAATGTATTGGCCATCAATGTCTTAGCAAGTCCAGGATTATCCTCAATCAGTATGTTTCCATTCGCTAGAACGCCAACTGTGACTTTTCTAATGTTTTCTGGTTTCCCGATTATTACCTTTGCAACCTCGCTCATAAGATTGTTTGAATGCCCAGAAACCGAGTTGATGAGTGCCTTTGAGTTAGCTGCACCGCCTTCAGCCATTGTCATCTGAAAACCCCGTATAAGCCATTGCCAATTCAATGACTACTTGAGTGTTCGGTAACTATGAACAATTGTTGTTTCAGAGATTATCGGCCCCAGAAATGGTCTTCTCTCCTGTGAATGGCCAGTAATTCATCGAAAACTTCCTTTTCTGTGGCTGACATTTCCATCTTTCTGAGCTTTCTCGCATGGGATTCAGGGACATCTACGAGAAGTGCATCCCCCTCACTAATTTGCCTCCCAACTGTGACTCCCTCTATGGAAACCGCAACCTCAGAACCTTGGTGGGTTTCTTTCATGCTCTCTTGACCAGAGCGAATAGACTTGATTCTACCAATTCTTTTTCCTTCCTTTAACAGCCCTTGACCAACGTGAATTCTCCCTGCGATTACCCGGACTCCGACCACAGCTGGCTTTGAAACTCTAAAGGTGTGATCAGGTAGAATAATAATTCTTCCCGGGTAGACTACTTTCTCACGTCTCTCCTCCTCGAGCTCAATCTTTCTTTTTTCTACCCATTCTTCATGCTCTTCAAGAATTCGATAGATTATTTCTGATCCGATATGCATTGCTCCTAATTCGGATTTTTCGAGCTCTTCCTTCGCCTCAGGAAGAATTTCTGTGTTGAAAGCCATAATGACTCGGAAAAGAGGGTCTGAGGAAGCTTCGGCGCTTCTAATGTCCCTTCGGCTTACTTTTCCTATCGATGCCTCTCTTATCGAAACTGACTTCTCACCTAATTCCTTGGCTAGAGCTTCAAGACCACCGACAGTGTCTGATTTGATGCAAACACCTTCTTCTTCCAGAACTATCGATAAACTTGCTTCGCCGTCTGCGAGCTCGATTGCTTCTTGCCTTGATTCGAGAGAGTCGACTACCCGAAGAGTTGTTCCAACCAGGACCCCTTCAAGGGATGGTGCGCTAATTTTTATTCCGGCAGCGGAAAATGCCGCATCGGTGTCATCCCAGCGATCCCCGGCATCTCTCATCTCACTCATCCCCCTTGGCGAGAATAGTCCCTTTACATGTGTGCAAATAGCTCCATTAACTGTTGAGATCACTATCTCGTCCCCCTTTCGAATCTCCCCCCGATGTAGAATTAGGTCGAGGGTCTTGCCTAATCCCCTCTCCTCTTTCATCTCCAAAACCGTTGCTTCCCCTAAACCTGTAACGTCTGTCAGTTGATCAGATAGGTATCTTTCCGCCAGCCCAATTACGACCGCAAGTAAGTCTTGTATGCCCTCTCCCTCTCTCGAGGAGATGGGTACAAGGGCGATCTCTTTTGTGAAATCCTGAATTCTATCATATCTCTCAACATTGAGTCCTTCCTCTGCAATCTGTCCCACTACTTCCCAATACCTCTGTTCAAAAAGCCCCAATGATTCCCTAGATTGGTCGCTAATCGAATTCTTCATCGATCGTCCGTTCTTAGAACTCCAGCCATGTATACGATCCACTTTGTTGGCCGCTATGACAAATGGAGTCTTTGCCTTCTTGAGAATCCTTAATGATTCGATGGTTTGAGGTCGGCATCCCTCCATTATGTCAACGATCAATATCGCTATGTCTGCCAAAGATCCACCTCTGGCCCTAAGTGTCGAGAATGAATGATGACCGGGAGTATCGATGAACAATAACCCGGGAGAGTCAAATTGTTTGTCCCCCAGAAGGGGTGCGCATAATTCATTCAATATCGATGATGGAACCTCGGTTGCCCCGATATGCTGAGTAATTCCTCCTGCCTCGCGGTCCATGACGGAAGATCTTCCCTTATCCCCCAGAGAACGTACGTGATCCAAAAGGGATGTTTTTCCATGATCAACATGACCAAGAACAGCTACGATGGGTTGTCTGCGATTTGCCATTCACACACCCCATGCTACTCACTCTTCAGTCATCTAGTCCTTCAGGAAACCAAAGTCCCAATTCAAAAGATGCGGTTTCTTCTGCATCTGAACCGTGTATGACATTGTGATCGATACTCCTAGCAAAATCAGCTCTAATGGTGCCAGGATCGGCTTCCTCCCAGTTTGTGGCTCCAATTAATTTGCGTGATGCTGCTATTGCATCCTCACCCTTCCAGGCCATGGCTACAACTGGACCGGAAGTAATGAAATTGATTAGATCGGGGTAAAACGGTCTTTCCTTGTGGATTCCATAATGACTCTCTGCGATTTCGAGATCAGGGGTTAAATCTCTCCGACCGACCAATGTTAATCCTATGCCCTCGAACCTGCTGATTATCTCCCCAGTTAATCCCCTCTGGACTCCATCGGGTTTTACCATGATGTAGGTAGTCTGCTCTGCCATGCTTCGGCCCAGCCCCCACCCCTATTTCAACGAAGTCACTGGCAGAAACGGTTGATTACTTGATGCCGCCTTTAACGTAGCGACGAGTCCACTTCATTCTTCTAGCGTTTCTCTTTAGCTTTAGCATGTTCTTCCGAGATTTGCTGTCCTTGAACCAATAAACTGTTCCATCTCTTTTGACGTACATCATCCCAGTTCCAGGCTCTATCTCCTCATTTGAGAAGCTGCAGATCCTCTGTTCTGGCATGAAATTACCTCACCTGGTGCCAAGACGTCTTGCTTCTCGACCTGTGTCTCTGAGCATTAGAATGTCGCCAACCCTTACAGGACCTAATACGTTCCTTGTAATTATTCGACCAACGTCACGGGGATTATCTGAATCCAGAACTCTGACTTTGACCTGTGTAGCTTCGCCCGTCAAGCCAGTCCTACCGACATCCTCAACGACCTCTGCTGGCCATGATTCGGTTGGCATTGCTATTCCTCTCCATTATTCATGAGGAGAGAGACTCGAAGTGTCCTTTGACCTCATTGAATCTATCCAAACCTTCTTTGTCGACTTGCATCACCGCAATTGCGGCTGTTTTTGTTCCAGCGCTCATACCTGCTGCTTCAGCAAGATACGACTGGTCCTCTACGTAGATGTAAGGTATCTCCTTCTCCTTGCAGATCATCGGGATATGGGCTAAAAGTTCGCTCGGATTGACGTTTTCGGCCATGACGATCATTTGTGCTGTCCCCCTCTCAGCGGACTTGGTGACCTCGTTGGATCCTTTCTTCAATCGGCCCCTTCCATCTTTTCCGATGATTTTGATCATCTCGTAAACCTGTTCTTGGACATCTTGTGGTGTCTCAAAAGAAATATGCACACTCATTGGAACCTCTCCTCATGTATTGTGAGCCGTCGCACGGCATGACCGATATAAACGCAGCGTATCAGCTGGTGGTCATTATTTCAGGCAAACTTTGTCAGAAGTTTTGAGATGCCCCTAGAAAGAGCCGGAGATGCTGATACATCGGCTCTTGGATTGGGGAGTGAGTCAGTAGTGTGAACAGAGTCTACATGTTTAGCCAGTCTGGATAATGCGCCGCCGGTGAATAATCCATGAGTGCATGCTGCGTGTACCTCCTTGGCACCTTGCCTCCTCAAGGCATCGCTAGCTCTGCAGATCGTCCCTCCCGTGCTAATCATGTCATCTACGATAGCTACGACCTTACCAGATACGTCCAGATCCTTTGGGGTGTGCTCAATTGTATGGGCATCTATTCTTTTCTTTTCGAGGTATGAAAATTCGCAACCAATTATTTCGGCTACTGCAGATGCTCGAGAAATTGCTCCTTTGTCTGGGCTGAGGATGAAATCGGGAGCTATGCTTTCAGAGAGTTCGCTCGCAATCTCAGGCATTGAGCTAACAAATTCAATAGGTACGCTAGCATCACTTAGTACGTCGGGTGCGTGTAGATCTAGTATTGCAATTCCATCGCAATATCCCGATATCATATCTGCTATCTGTCTTGCAGAAATTGATTCCCCGGGAGAGAATCGTTTATCCTGTCTAGCATACCCATAGTATGGAATTGCTAATACTACTCCCGATCCAACATCTTCTACGGACTGCGGGCCCTCTTGCTTTAGATTGGCTAATTTCCCACTCCTGACATCCGATAGCGCCCCAAGAAGTAGTAATGTTTGCATTATTCCTGAGTCGGGGTAAGTGTTTGAAACTAGCACTGAAGGCTCCGACCTGACTGCATCTATTGCATCGGTAGGAACTCTAACGTATGCTTCACCGTCTGGGAACCTCCTATTCTCTAGTTGGATGTGCTCCATTCCCAAGAGCGGAGCTAACGATGTGGCTATATTTCCCCCTGAGGCCCCGCTCAGAACAGGCATTTCGTTCGTCTGGAAAGGACTTCCCTTCATGATGCTTCTGATTGCTAACATTTGGGTATTTTAGGCATAAATTAACTTCTGGTGGGCATGACAGGATTTGAACCTGTGACCTCCCGGTTATCAGCCGGGTGCTCCAGCCAAACTAAGCTACACGCCCTTAAGCAACATAACGACCAAGGCCGATGATTTGAAGGCTACCCTTTCGAGAAATGTTCACATTTTCAAAATCGGTCAGCGTTCATGACCTTGTTCCATGCAGAGATGAAATCGGCAACTAACTTGTCCTTGTTGTCATCTTGGGCGTAAAACTCTGCGATAGCACGGAGTTGGGAGTTGCTGCCAAAGACCAAATCATAGCGAGACGCGGTTCGAACATCAGCGCCCGTTGTGCGATCCTTTGCCTGGTATGAGTTGCTGCCAGTTGGTGTCCATGCCACACTGATGTCGAGCAAGGTTGTGAAGAACGAGGCATCCAGTGTGTTGTCGTCACTCCAGAGGCCACGGTCGTCTGAGCTCACTCCGAGTGCACGTAGTCCACCAACAAGAACTGTCATTTCTGGTGCGGTCAATCCGAGAAGTTGGGCCTTGTCCAGCATCATTTCTTCTGGACTGACGGCGTAGTTCTTCAATAGGAAATTACGGAATCCACAGGAGATTGGTTCGAGAACTGCAAAGGAGTCTGAATCGGTGTTTTCATCGGTGGCGTCGCCTCGACCTGGAGAGAAAGGGACTTTTGCACCGCTCGCCATCTCTATGCCAATACAGCCTGCAAGTACGATTGTGTCGGCTATACTCGCATCGTGTGAAGCGGCAAGCGGTTCGAGGACCCCTAGGACCTTGGATAACTGACTGGGCTTATTTGCTTTCCAGTCCTTCTGGGGGGTAAGGCGGATGCGGGCACCGTTGGCACCACCACGCATGTCTGAGTCACGGAAGGTGGAGGCACTGGCCCAGGCTGTCTCCACCATCTCTGCAATTGAGAGGCCGCTGTCTCTGATGGCATCCCCCAGAGCATCAACATCGTAGGACTTGGGGCCCGCTGGAACGGGATCCTGCCAGATTAGATCTTCTTCGGGAACATCAGGCCCAAGGTAGCGAGCCTTTGGCCCCATGTCTCGATGAAGGAGTTTGAACCATGCACGTGCGAATGCATCGCCAAAGGCATCATGATTCTCGTGGAAGTACTTTGAGATCTTTCTGTACGCAGGATCTCTAATCATGGCCATGTCGGCAGTGGTCATCATAGTAGGTACCTTAAGCGAGGCGTCCTCAGCGTCAGGAGCCAGGTCATTCTCATCTGGATTGGCTGGAGTCCACTGATTGGCACCAGCTGGACTCTTCTCGAGTGTCCAAGAATCTTCGTACTTGAAGAGAAGGTCAAAGTAGCCGTTATCCCATTGGGTAGGTTCGTTCGTCCATGCACCCTCAACACCGCTGGTGATTGTATCTCGGCCCTTGCCGGAGCCGTGGGAACTAATCCATCCAAAGCCTTGTTGCTCAATTGAAGCTCCCTCTGGTTCTACACCAACTTGGGCTTCGTCGCCCGCACCATGTGCTTTTCCGAAAGTGTGGCCACCTGCGGTAAGTGCGACTGTTTCTTCGTCGTTCATAGCCATGCGAGCGAAGGTTTCGCGAATGTCCTGTGCACTCAAAAGCGGGTCGGGATTGCCATTTGGCCCTTCGGGATTCACGTAAATAAGGCCCATTTGGACAGCTGCTAGTGGGTTCTCGAGGTCTTGGCGGGTGTCACCGTATCGGTTGTCACCAAGCCACTCATCTTCTGCACCCCAGTAGATTTCTTCCTCTGGGTGCCAGATGTCGGGCCGGCCACCCCCAAAACCAAACACTGGCCCACCCATGGATTCAATTGCAACAATGCCTGTAAGAACAAGCAAGTCTGACCAACTGATTTTATTGCCGTACTTTTTCTTAATGGGCCAAAGGAGTCGTCTAGCCTTGTCTAGGTTACCGTTATCCGGCCAGCTATTCAGAGGTGCGAATCGTTGGGCACCGGTACCGGCGCCGCCACGTCCATCGCCAATACGATACGTACCGGCTGCGTGCCAAGTCATGCGGATGAAAAAGGGACCATAGTGACCATAATCAGCAGGCCACCAGTCTTGACTATCTGTCATCAACGCTGTGAGATCGGCCTTCAAGGCGTCGTAATCGATGGATTTGAAGGCTTCAGTATAATCAAAATCTGAACTAATTGGGCTGGATTTGGTGTCGTGCTGATGGAGAATACCCAAATTCAATTGATTGGGCCACCAATCCTGATTGGATTGCTTGTCATGGGTTGATGAGGTCATTCCACCATGCATTACTGGGCATTTTTCTTCGCTGTCTTGTTCATACATGATTCTATACAGTGGATGGCCCCATATAATATTGATTTACACGCTGAATGGACAAATTTGCAACTCACCGAGTGATTGTTTCGCGTTTCTACTGCCCTTAGATGCTGAACAATCGAGTAATATTTCGTACTCCTCATACTAAATAGGGAAGTGGTCGCGGCCGAACAGAGGCTTATCTTGGATCGGTTTACAGACTTAGGTGTCGATTTGGGCTTGGTCGATGTTTTGCGAGACGAGGGCATAGAGGAGCCTTTCGAGGTCCAGAAAGAGACGATTCCAGAAGCTTTGCGGGGAAGAGACGTGTGCTGCAGGGCTCCAACAGGATCCGGTAAGACGCTCGCTTTCGGCCTTCCGCTTGTCTCCAGGGCCGTCGAGGCAAAATCCAAGAGACCCACCGCACTAATCCTCACGCCTACCAGGGAGCTCGCGGAGCAGATTCGAGGAGTCCTTCAACCACTCGCTGGCTCTGTTGGTCTCGGAGTACTATCGGTCTACGGGGGTACCCCCTACAAGGGGCAGCTGAGGAGGCTCGATCGTGGTGTGGAGATACTTGTCGCCTGTCCTGGCAGACTGATTGATCTTCTTGACAGAGGGGCTCTGCGCCTTGATGACGTTGGTATCGTTGTTCTGGACGAGGCTGACAGAATGGCTGACATGGGTTTTATGGAGCCAGTGCGCTCTATCCTAGATAAATGCCGACACGATTGTCAAACTATCCTATTCAGTGCGACTCTGGACGATGACGTCGCTGAGATTGTTGACTGTTACCAGAATGATCCCCTGAGGGTCGGCATAGGGCCCGAGGAGGTTAGTATGGACAGTATGCAGCACTTCTTCTGGAAGATAAACTCCAGGGGAAAGGCCGATCTCTCGGCCTACATAACCGAGAAGTGCGGCCGTAGCATCATCTTCTGCAAGACCAGGGCAGGTGTTAACCGACTCGGAGACGAGATGAGCGAGATCGGCTCCTCCTTCACGACCCTTCACGGGGGCATGAACCAGAAGCAGAGGGATAGGTCGATGCATAAATTCAGCGCAGGGCGTGCGAGGGTGCTGATAGCGACCGACGTCGCTTCTCGTGGCATCGACGTCGAAGATGTCAGCTGCGTCATTCACTTCGACCCTCCTGAGAACGGCAAGGCGTACAAACACAGAAGCGGTAGAACTGCCAGAGCAGGTTCCACTGGCACCGTTGTCTCATTGGTCCTGAGGTCTCAGAACCGGCAATACAAAAGGATCCAAGACGAAGTGGGTATCAGGAGTAGATTCACCGAGCCTCAGGTAGAGGTTCTGGAGGAGCGAGAGTTTGTCCTCGCCCCACCAAGCAAGGAAAAGTTCCGAGGCAAGGCCAAGGGATCAAGAAACAACAACAAGAGGGCGAGGAGGTCAAGAAAGAGCTCTCGGTACAAACAATCCAACCACGGTTCAGGTCATCGAAATGGGCACCGAAAAGGGAAGGGAAAGCGGAACACCCGGTCTCGTGGCAGGCCAAAGAAGGCTGACTCGAGGGTCTAGTCAGTCTCTTTGCCGAACTGAATGATGTGGGCGTCCTTCCTCCCATCATAGGACAATGGCGCTTCGATGGTTTCACAAATGCTAGTCTAGGCGCATTGCTGTGGAAGAGGTCTCAGTTAAGGGGGCGCCTTCGGGTGTGCAGGAAGTTCTGGTACCCGAAAGAGTGGTTAACAACCTGCCAACCATGTACTGCTTCGAGACATGCCCTTTCTGCTTCAAGGTTAAGGCTCTCCTAGGATCTAGGGGGATCAAGTACTCTAAGGTGGAGGTTGACCCTACCTTCAAAACGCAGCTGAAGTGGTCTGACTGGGACAAGGTGCCAGTGTTCATAGATGTCGATGGCACCCAGGTGAATGATTCGAACTACATCCTCCATTACATCGACTCCAATGACTCAAACTCATTCCCGCGAAAAGACGAAGATCCCGAACAGGACCGGTGGATGGATTTTTCCAACAAAATCCTAGGAAAATCAATCGTCGCAGTAATCTACAACTCATACAGGAGCTCCCTCCATGCACTCGATTATGTGATCAGGGTTGACAACTTCTCGTTTGGCAGCCGCATGATCAACAAGTGGCTAGGGGCATTCATCATGCGATTGGTAGGCAAGAGCAGAGCGAAGATGTTCGATCTCCCCCCTCGTGAGAACCTCCAGTACCAACTAGATGAGATGTCAAAGGGGATCAGAGGGGAGTTCTTCGGAGGGGAAGAGCCTAACGGGGCGGATTACGCCAACTTCGGAATCCTTAGGTCGATGCAGGGGCTGAATGGATTCGATATAGTGGAGAGTCATCAGGTAGTATCCGATTGGTATGGAAGGATGCGAGAGCACTCCGGCATATGATGGCGTTTCTCTGCTCTTTGCCTGTACTAGACTTCTGTGAAATAGGGGGCCCGGCATCGTCTTTCCTAGCGTCTATTCCCTATTTTCTTCTAGTGAAAATTCATTCACTTGCGGGGTTAGCACTTTAACCGAGTTTCGCGCGACTTTGAATTATGAAAGAGAAAACATGGGTCGTGGATTCGAATGCCTTCATTCACTTTGGCAATCTTGCCAATGAAGAATTCAAAGTCGATCTCTCGAAATGCCTACAGAGGAACGGAGGGAGCCTCCACGTGACTTCTGGAGTACATGGAGAAGTCAGGAATGTAAGGTTCAAAGTTTGGGATGGGAGGCCGAACCTGCTAGACACATTACAGGATGTTCTTGTCACATCGGAGGTTTCTGATGCGGAAATCAGAAATGTAGCATCCATGATAGGGGAGAAGGCGGCGCCGCAGGATGTTGATCTTTCACTAATGATTCTAGCTGCTCGATACCATCAGGATGGCAGGGAGGTAACCCTAGTTACAGATGACTTCAAGATGACTACAACCAAGGATAAGGCTGGATTTGGCTTTGAGACTTGTCCCCCATCAACATTCCTATTCAGGATTTCAGAAGAAGTCAAGGGCAAGCACTCTAATCGAATGAGGACTCTGTCCAGAAGAGTCCGGTCAGCAGAGATGAGGTACGCTATCAGCAGAGCGGCAGAGTATGATGTGCAATCCAAACTTACCTGGCTTGTGGACAGCCTGCTCACCAGCAGACCGAGGCTGCCCAGCCCACCTAATGAAGCAGAAGAGAAGGACGAGAAAGAGGTGATGGTTAGGACCCTCCAACGAATCCTAAGAGGGGAGAAAGTGAAATCATCCAGAAGGAAGAAATTGGGAAAACTACCAGAAATCTGTCATCCGGCTTCTGAGATTGACCAATC
>Ga0066849_10001321_pt1 | contig 10214 bp, 10 predicted proteins | sample ETNtaG_9_FD_65492 | JGI IMG/M metagenome (GOLD analysis project Ga0066849, IMG submission 65492) | Marine microbial and viral communities from oxygen minimum zone, Eastern Pacific Ocean - ETNP201406SV69 | ecosystem: Environmental > Aquatic > Marine > Oceanic | place: Pacific Ocean: Eastern... | reverse complement strand
GAAAGCAGCAGCAACAAGAAAGGCAAATGCAGCAAAGAAAGCAGCATCAGCAAAGAAAGCTGCAGCAACAAGAAAGGCAAATGCAGCAAAGAAAGCAGCAGCAAAGAAAGCTGCGGCAGCAAAAAGAGAGGCGGCGAAATTAGCAAGAAAAGGTATAATTAAATCACCAAAACTAAGTGATGTACTTTCAAAAATAAATAAGAATAAAAGATAAAGTAATAATTATACTGTTCTTTTAATTGCTATGATTAATGCCTAGGCGAAAGTATGGAAAACTTCGTAAAGTTGTTGAGGTGCCAAATAAAGAAAAATGTAGCCGTTGTAGAAGTGGCAAGTATTGCCCTATTCCAGGACATTTAGGAAATAAAATAGTATCCTCAAAAACATGGAAAGGCCCAGAAACAACATCAAAAAGAGCAGGTAAAAAATAGATCATTCTTCTATTCGTTCTAAATTACTTTGAGCACGTGTATATACTTCTCTAAGTGTTTGATCATTGATTTCAAGATATACTCTGGTTGTTTGAATATTTGCATGTCCAAGTAAACGTTGTATTGAAACTATATCTGCCCCTCTTTCTAATAATCCCGTAGCAAAATTATGCCGTAATACATGAGGAGACAATCGTTTTTTTGATATGTTTGCATCTTCAGCAATACGATCCATTAATTTTTGAATCCCTCGAGGAGTAATTCTTTTACCTCTTGAATTAACCAATAATGCATCTTCATCTACTAGTGAAAGTTTTTCCCTTAAGGCAATCCAACATACCAATACTTCTGCAGTTTGATCTGTATAGAGTACCATTCTGTCCTTGTTTCCTTTTCCTCCAACCACTCTTGCACTTTTATCGGTAAAATCAACATCATGAATATTTAATCCACATAATTCACTAACTCTAATCCCAGTTTCTAATAAAAATGTAACAATTAAATGTGCAAGGGGATTTTCGCTATTGAATGCAGCAGTTCTGACATTTTTTAATTCATCATTAGAAAGAACTTTTGGAATTTGTTTGCCTTTTCTTGGTCTGATAATATGTTCTGGTAAATGGTGACCAATCCATTCTATTAGGTGACTTATGGCTGCAAGGCGAGCATTTACTGTAGACGCTTTCAATTCATTAATTGATTGTAACCAAATATCTAATCTACCATTATTTGGGTTTACATGCAAATTCAAATCTTTTACTGTTAGATTTTCTAAATCCTCTAATTCTAACGTTTTTTCAGCAGGAGAAATTTTTGTAGATAGGAATTTTTTTGCGGCACAAAGATATGATTTAATTGTGTTATTACTTTTCCCTTCTGTTTTCAATTGTTGAATCCAGCATGGGTGCCATGAAACATGAGATAAACGAACTATTCTATCAGGTAAATTACCTTCATTTAATTTCTTTTGAATATCTAATAATTGCTCTAATTCTTGAGTACGTTCTAAAGACATAGCATCCCCTCTTTTTGTCGCAACGCGACTGCATCCCTGCCTAAATGGCAACTACCCTTGAATATTAGAGGTTTTGAATGCTTCGCGAGAATTCACTAATAAATGAAGAAATTATGAGGTTTCAAAATTTTCCGCATTTCCAACTTTAGAACCTATTTTATGAGAATTATATTCGTCAAAATTTAAAATATTCTTTAGATTTATTCTTAATTGATGTAACTCTCCATAGAATATTAAAATATCATTATATCTTAATTTCAAATTGTTTTCAGGAGCCCAAACTAATTGACGTGCACGTGATAATGCAAACGCATGAGTTCCAGACTCATTGAACACATCTCCAATTTCTTCACCAACTAGCCATGGATGATTTACTAAGTGTATTGGTAAGATCCCATGTCCTGGGACTGTCAGCAGTAATTGATCCATACTTACCTTTGCAAATTGTGCGTCTTCTTCTAAGAATTCTATAATCTTCTTAGCAACATTTACTCCTGATGCCATTTCTATTCCTTCCAATCCTGGAGAAGAATTTATTTCAAGTACAAGTGGCCCATTCTTTCCTTCTAATAAATCAACACCTGCAATATTTAGACCGAGTACTCTCGCTGCTCTAAGGGCAACCTCTTCATATTCAGGAGTCAGATCAATAGATTCAACAGTACCATTCAAATGAAAATTAGATCTAAATTCCCTACCTCTAGCACGCCTTCTCATACAAGCAACTACTTTGTCACCAACAACTAATGCTCTAATGTCAGTTCCATGACTTTCATGAATATATTGTTGAATTAAAACTTCATGTTCTAAATCTAACAATGCGGAAACAAGTCCAATAGCATCTTTGTATAAATGTCGAAGATATACTCCACGTCCTTGAGTCCCTTCTGATACCTTTATCACAACTGGAAGTCCACCTACTAATTTAATTGCTTTTTCAACATCATTAATATTACGAACATATGCAGTTTTGGGAATAGGAACATTATTCCTGCCAAGTATTTGTGCACCTAATAATTTATTTCTGCTTTGTCTAATTCCTTCACTGGAATTGGCGGTGTAAATATCCAATTGTTCAAATTGTTTCAATAATGCAACCCCATGTGAAGTTATAGAATGTCCAATTCTAGGTAATATGGCATCAAAATTTACCTTATTTCCTTTGTGTAATATTTGAGGTGCTTCTTTACTAATTGATAATGAAAATTGTAGTGGATCTAAAATCGTTGTTTGAATGCCTTTTTTCAAAGCTTCTTCTTGCAATCTTCTAGTACTGTATAACCTCGGTCCACGAGAAAGAATAGCTAATCGCAAAGTAACCCCACCCAAACAGAGCAGAAAACACATCCTTTTTCAGTTCTTGGGTAATTCAATAAGGTGATAAATCATATATTGAAGTGAAGTTTTTAGCAACAGACTTGAAAGGTTAGCAATGTCCCAACATTATTGTTACAGATGCCAGAACAAGATGAGTCTAGCGTGGATTTACCTCCATCATCACTTTCTCACAAGGAGTTAAGGATGCTTTGTTTAGATTCTGATGTATCTATTTCTGGTAAAAAATCAATATTAGTTGAACGCCTATTGGATGCAGGAATGTCTTGGGAAGAATTAGGTTTAGAAACTCTAGAGGAAACTCCAGAAGAAGACGAAGAAGAACTAATTTTGGAAGAATCTGAACCAGTTGAAGAATCTGAACCAGTTGAAGAATCTGAACCAGTTGAAGAATCTGAACCAGTTGAAGAAGAAATATTTGAAGCAGAGATTATTGAAGAAGTTCAGCCAGAAACAATTAACAAATTAGAATACAAAGAAGATTTTAATGAAAATTTAATTTCTAAATTATCAAATCCTAAAGCAGTACTTACTTTGGTTGTAGTGGGTTTATTAATTGGAAGTCTTGGATGGTATATTTATTCTCAACCAGAACCATTTTCACCAGATAAATTAAGGTATGGCGATTCAATGGACTTTTCAATCAGTGCTGGTTATTTACAAATAGAGGGTGATGAGTTAGTTGAACAAATTGCAAACCGATTAGGTGCAGAAGATAAGATGTGTGGAAAAATAGAAATTGATTATGTGGGCTCTGGAAGTGTTTCGGTTACTGAAGGTAAAAGTATTGAAATTGCTAATCAACCAGACACTTCAAAATTAGGTGCTGTGCAAAAAGAAGGTGCTTTTGGAGAAACATGGTTGACATTAGAACAAAAATATGAATATAATTTTGATGATATTGATATTGCTACTAATACACCCATTGCTAACAAATGTAGTGACACCACATTAGGTAATATAAACGATAATCAAGCCCAAATTACTGTTGACACTTGGACAGAAATTCGAAATCAAGAATTATTGAGAACAGATATTGGTTATGAATTTGAAGGTGGGGATTTAGGTTCAATGAGTGGTAAAACAGTTACATATGGTTTGGAAAATTTCGGAGAAGTTTTACAAAATATTTTGCCTGGAATTTCCTTGGCATTTGCCCCAATAGAATTAGATAAATTATTGGATGGTGCTTATCTTTCAGAAGGAGTTTCAGGAGAAAAATGGAATTGGAATTGGAGTGTTGCAGGCATGGATGAAGTTGCAGGTAAAGAAACATGGAAAATTTATCTTGAAAATACGGAAGTAAGTGATAGGTGCTTTGGTTCAGCTAAGATTAATTTATGGGCATCTAAAGATTCACCATGGCCAGTAAAGCAATACGTGGATCTTAGAATTTCTAATTTTGAAGATGATAGAACTTCTTGTGAGAAATCATTATTAGAATTAGCAACCTCAACGTTTTTTGATTTTGAAATACCACAAGGAAGATTTAATTTACAAATGTTGATGATGGAAACATCTTCTACATCCGGAGGTGATTTGGTAGATTGGAAAGAAACATATTCAAATAGGCCTTCACCTGGTCAAGGGCATCTAAATCCAACCCATAATTGGAAAAATAATGGAGACCATATGCCTGACAATTCAGATTTAAGGCAATATAACATTGAAGAAACAATAGCATGTGTAAATCAAACAATACCAGATTCTGAATTAATTTCAGCACTAGAGGTTGGGGGATATATCTGGAGAGCTATAGATGATCGTTCAAATGAACCAATAACATATTGGAACTTTAGTTGGGTAGACCCTGCAGATAATAGCGGTTGGGAATTAATTAAAATTTACAAGAATTCCACTGGAGATTATTGTGAAATAGATGATGCGGGATTATATGAATCTCAAACTATAACATACAATAGTGATTCAATTAGTACAACAAATTCTTTATCAGAGCTGGAAAATAGAATTTTGGATTCTAATAAATTTCCTGAATTATCAGGGCAAGAGGGCATTATTGCCCCGAATGGTGAATTAGATAGTAATACACAACTAGGATATCTTGTAATTACTCCTACAGAAAATTTGAATGAAATACTTGATTTGATAGATCGTGATGATGGTGCAGTAAGTTTTGATGTACATCGTTCTTATGAACAGGATGGATGGGATGTTTCAGTAGAACTATTAGTTGATGCGACAAATGGTAGAATAATCGGTTGGACACAAACATCTAGAATGGATACCTAAGTGATTATTATGGGGAAAAAGAAATTATCTAAGGGGTTTGATGATTTATTCACTCAAAATGAAACAGATTTATCATTTCTTGACACATATGGGAAAACGAATTCAGAAGATTTATCAGGGCTTCCAGAATCTAGTCAAAATCATCAAAACCCAGATGAATTATTTGATGCAATAATAAGATTATTTAAATCAGAGAAAGTAAGCATAAAATCTACTAAAAAAAAGATATCACTTGGTAAGTTTTTATCAGTACACAAAAAAAATAATCAAATAGAAATTTCAATTAAATCCGAAAAATTGAGTTTGCCTCTAGTCCCAAGCGATTTAATGGCACCAGGGTTTACTGATTCAAATTTATCTACAGATTCAATGAAGTGTTCAGTTATTATCGATTCATGGGGAATTGCTTCAAAAATTTTTATTTCAAGAATGATTGAATTTTACAAACTTAATTATTGACTTTTCTAAAGAATATTGTTGCTAAAGATAAAGAAAGTAAAGCTGTAAGGATAGGGAACCCACTGACGTTTGACTCCTCAGCAACTCCACAATCATCTCCACCAGAAATAATAGTTTGATTTTCCATTATTTCCCAACATACACTCCACACTTTTGCATACCCATCAGAACGTTCAGGTACAAGTACTTCTGACTCATTTTCATAAATTATGTGTATTCTCCAATTTACGTATGAGTGTTTTTCTAAAGTTGTGATGGCCCCACTCCAAGAATTATTTGTATTTGTCATATCAATAGTTTCAGGAGCATGGCATACAATAGGATCATATACACAAATTTGTGTTTCTAACCTTAACTTTGTAATATTTTCTGCAGATTCAGAAACAGAGACAGTCAATTCCCAGTTAGATAAATCAGTACTAGGTGTTGTAAATGTTAAATTTTCAAGGGGTGTTTCATCTAAATTTGGAACCTTGTCTGTACCACTTTCTGCTAAAACAGGTGCTAAATTATTTAGTAAAAAAGAGAATATTATTATAATGAATAAAACTGTTTTTTTTTGCTTAAACTTCCGCTTCATGCCCCATCCATGCCGACTTTTCATAAAAAATGTACTTACGGAGGTTATATATCTAGTATCTGAGTCGTGAGTCACAGCATAGGGGGAACCTAATATGAACAAAAAAATGATATTGAATGTGTTAATTGCAATATTACTTTGTGCATCAACCTTTGCATCAGTAGTCTCAGCAGCAGGCGATGAAGCAATGGGAGAAGATATGCATAGCGTAACTATTACAGTTGATCATGAAGGAGAAGACGAAGATAATATGACTATAACTGTTGCATTTGAGTGGGAATATCCTGCACAAATGAGAGGTATGGCTGACACAGAAGGAGCACAAGATGGAACAATAGATGCGGGTGAAGCGGCTGAATTCGAATCAGCACTTGGACTGGCGAGCCTTGATGAAATCCAAACAGCTCACAGATCCCACGCGTGGGATATGAGTATGGGTGCAGGCCAAAGCTCTGCAGGTGATGGTGGCGAAGTTCCATGGAATATTGCTACAACAGTTGCAAACTTAGAAGGAACAACTGGTGAAAACGATACATCATGGACAGTTACAGTTGATTTATCAATGGATATGAGCTCTAGTGACTTAACAGCTGCTAATGGAAACTTAGAAATGACATTTGGCCCATTAGGAGATAGAGATGGCGGAGACATGGATTTACCACTTTGGCCTACAGGAGTTACTGTAGTTGATGGTGCATCATGGTGTGCTACAAGTGTTGTTAATGATGAAACAAATACTGATATTGGTTCAGAATTTGCTTATCATGCAGATGACAATTTTACTTTTACTGCAACATATTCCCAATCTGAAGAGTGTGCAGACACTACAGATAGAGATGATGATGATAAGGACGGAGTTCTTAACGTAAACGATCAATGTGCAAACACACCTGCAGATACAGTAGTTGATGATACTGGCTGTGCTGTGGATGAAGGATGTGTAGAAGGTACAGATACAGACGGAGATGGTGTAGATGATTGTGCAGATACATGTGCAGATACAACAGCAGGTGATTCAGTAGATGAGGATGGATGTTCACAAGCTCAATTAGACGCTTTAAATCCAGTAGATGATTGGACATTTGATGTTACATTTACTGTAGACGCAGCAGAATTCACATGTACTGGAATGACTAATGATTCTTCAGCTCAAGATTGTATGGATGCAGCTGGTGCAACATTAGCAGCAGTTGCTGATGTTCCAGCAGGACACCCTCATGAATGGTCATGGGAATTACAAGTTAACGGAGTAGCAGCAGATGATCAAGTTGCAGCTAATATGGCATTAACATCCCAATCTACTTTTGCTTGGGTTGTAAGTTGTGCTTCTGGATCCGCAGGATGTGCTGATAAAGTAGTACATGCTGTAACAGAATTAACTGGCGCATTAGATGTTGCTTCTGGAGATTGTGTATTCTTTGGGGATTTGAATGTATCATTTGGTGATGCATGGGATTCCACAGGATCTTCTAGCAGATGTTTCTCTGCTGAAGGAACTTACACAGCTGGTGATTTCACAATCACAGTAGGTGCACCTGCAGGTAATACAACAGGTGGAACTGATCCTATTGGTGATGATACAGTAAAAGCTGAAGAATCCACTCCAGGATTTGGATTAGTTGCTGGTATCAGTGCAGTACTTGGTGCGGCTTTAATTGCAGCATCACGTAGAGATGATTGAATAAGTTAGATTATTCAATTGTCAAAGCAAATGGATCATCCCTGCCGTAAATCGGCAGGGATGATCGCCGCTTTTTTTATAATTCTAAATTCCACAATTCATCACCTATCCAATGAATTGTAGAGATACCTTTGTTTGATGTAGAATCTATCATGTTAGGTCCATCTGTTAATGCCCAACCAACAGCAATTGGTTTTTTATGAACATCATCACAAATCCAAACAAGATCTTGTTCTAAGATATCTAAATCACAATCTTGAATTCCCGCCATCATACAATCGGCTCCATTTAGTAAAAAGGGAATAGCCCCTCGATCAACAGCAACCCATCTTAGATTTGGTTTCCAAGTTAAAATACCTTTTAACGTAGGGAAGGCAACAGTTTCACCTTCTGGATTTTTTAATTCAATAGCCATTGGAAGTTTATTAATTAATATTAGATTCCAAGTACCATAATCTGCAAATTCAAATAATGCATTTTGAATATCAATTTCAACACCCAAAGAATTCGATAATTCTTTTAACAACGGTAAAACAACTTTTTTTCGTACTGGCCTACGTTTTTTAATGACCCAATCCTTTGACATATTAGTATCAGAACACCGAATGCCCTTGATACATTCCCTTATATTGACCCAATCCATTGAAATAAGGGCAGTAAGTGGAACGGTTCCGCGAGGAGAATAATATGGCTCAATGGCATGGAGTTTCAAAACGTAAACCATCAGGCGGTCGAAAGCGTATGATGCGTGGAAAGAGACGTACAGAAATAAGTTCAGAAAAGCAATATGCAGTTTTAGGGGATGCTAAGAGGAAAAAATATCGTAAAACAGGAGCATCTACTCAAGTAAAGGTTCTTTCTGATGATATAATTAATGTTAATAATCCAGCAGATGGCACTACTAAATCAATTAAATTTTCAACTGTAACAAATAACCCATCTAATCCAAACTATGTTAGAAGAAATATCCTTACAAAAGGTGCTGTTGTTGAAACAGAACTTGGTAAAGTTAGGATAAGCAGTAGACCTGGACAAGATGGCGTGATTAACGGCACTTTGATTAAAGAGTGATTAATCCTAAATATCTTGAGATATTCACTTTATTTGAAGGGGATATAAATGGAACATAATTCTGACAAAGTTTCTCTTTGGCCTGGCTATTTTAATTCTAAATTAAGTAGGTCTGGAGGCCGTAGAGTTCCAGTAGATTCTTCAGTTCCAAAACCAGATCTTGAAGGATTACTTTGGGCTGCTAGAAAAGTAGGCATAACGAAAATGAAAAGAGAGGAAGGAACTAGTCATCCAAAACGTCCTAATTTGAAAGAAGGAAGGCTTTGGATTTCTCTTAGTGCAGCATCTAAGATACTTGGTACAGGAAATAAAGAAGAAATGATGCAAATTATAGGAGGCGTTTGGAAAGAAAGCTATTCCAAACAAGTTGAACAAGAAAAAGCAGAACGCAAGAAAGGACCTAAAGTTGGAGATAAAAGAGCACGTTCTCAATTCAAACAAAACAAAGCAGCACAAAATGCAGCACGTAGAGCATTAGCGGCTAAAAGAGCTAAAAAGAAGAAATATTGATTATTCTAAATTTAGATTTAAATCTAAATCAACTTCATGAAGCCACCCGAATTGATCTTCTACTTCTTCACTATGTATTCCAGATAACATATTGTATAATTGTTGAGTTATAGTTCCAATATCGCCATTAGAATATGTTTTCTTTTTATCTCCGTGTGTAATAGAACCTATTGGAGATATTACAGCAGCAGTTCCACAGCAAAATGCTTCATCAGCATCCATAGCAAATTCTGCTGAAACTTTCTCTTCGATTACTTCATAACCTTGATTTCTTGCTAATTGGATTACAGAATCTCTTGTAATTCCTGGAAGGATTGTTCCAGTTAATTCAGGAGTATATATTATGTTATCTTTAGCACAGAAGAAATTTGCTGCACCAACTTCTTCTATGTATTTATGGTCTTCAGCATCTAGATAAATAACTTCAGCAAATCCACTCTTCTTGGCGTTTTTAGATGGCATCATTCCAGGGGCATAATTCCCAATTGCCTTTACTCCACCTGATCCTCCAGGGGCAGCACGATGATATTCATCAGTAATAATCAAATCAATACAACTCAATCCACCTTTGAAATAAGGGCCAACTGGAGTTACATAAACAAGGAATGTATATTCAGGAGCGGGCGCAACTCCCATAATAGGGCCAGTTCCAATTAGTAATGGTCTAACATATAGTGCACCCTTCCCTGATGGAGGAACCCACTTTTTGTTTGCTGCTACAACTTGTTCCACGGCATCTAAGAAAATAGATTCTGGTACTGGAGGCATTCCAAGGCGGTCTGCTCCAGATTGAAATCTTCTAGCGTTTTGCTCTGCTCTAAATATAACAACACGATCTTTAATGGTTTTATGTGCCTTCATACCTTCAAAAATACCTTGACC
>Ga0066849_10001313_pt1 | contig 10239 bp, 14 predicted proteins | sample ETNtaG_9_FD_65492 | JGI IMG/M metagenome (GOLD analysis project Ga0066849, IMG submission 65492) | Marine microbial and viral communities from oxygen minimum zone, Eastern Pacific Ocean - ETNP201406SV69 | ecosystem: Environmental > Aquatic > Marine > Oceanic | place: Pacific Ocean: Eastern... | reverse complement strand
GCATCTAAAACTGTATCATCACTTAATCTTATTGTTATTTCATCTGCATTAGATACTACATGGTTATTTGTCATAATGTAGCCGTCTGTAGATAGTATGAATCCTGAGCCAAAACTTGGGGTTGTTCTAGATTGATTGCCTGGCGGCGGTTTCCCATTAAAGAATTTGTCAAGAAAAGGTTTAAACTCATCAGGAACATTGGGAACGTTTAATCTAGGATTATTATTTTGGTCAATATTTTTTTTTGCATTTACAATTACAACTGATGGAATGTTCTTTTCAACAACTTCTGTAAAATTAGGTAAAGAGTCAGCAGAAAAAATTTTAGTTGGGGTTAAAATTAAAGATATTAATACTATTGCTAAAGGTTTAAAGAGTTTTTTCATTATTTACATTTTATAATTTCTTTATCTTTTAATACCTTTTTATTATCATTTAAATCATTGCATTCAATTTTATTAATCACGTTCTTAGAAGGTGCTGATAAATCATTCGTAATCGTAGATTTAGTATATCGGACTTGGTTAGTGGTAAAATTCCCTAATACAAATAGAGTAATAGTCGCAAAAACAAAAACGCTTGCCATCCGTAACCCATATGTCCAAAAATTATTATTATAGATAGAATTATAAGTAGAATATATTTCTACCATTACTTTATCTGAAAAGTTTTTAGATATTTTTTTAGGATATTCTTTCTTTAACACAGCTTTCACTATTGCTAAATATTCCATTTCTTTCAAATTCTTATTCATAACTATTTTTTATAATTTTAATCAAAATTTCTCTAGCCCTATGCAATCTTGATCTAACTGTTCCTATAGGAATACCTATTTTATTTGATATTTCATCATAACTCAAATCATCAATTTCCCTAAGTTTCACAATCAATTTTAACTCCTCTGGTAGTCCTTCAAAGGTCTTTTCTATTACTTCTGACAGTTCCGACAAATTATAATATTCATCTGGTCTATCCCCAACTCCTCTCCTCTCATCAATTAGACAAGTATTTTCAGAAATAGTTTCCTTTTCTTTTACTTTTTCTTTTGAATTTATGTAATTTAATGAGCAATTTATTGATATTCTGTGGAGCCAAGAATAGAATTTACTATCAAATCTGAAGCTTCCTAGAGACCTATATGCTTTTAAAAAGGCCTCTTGAGCCACTTCCTCAGCATCAGAGTAATTTTTTGTATATCTGAAGCACAGATTAATAACACGTATTTGATATTTTTTAACTATTATCTCATATTTGGCCGTATCACCATCTACAATGCTTTCTATAATTTCTCTGTCATCATCAATTATCAATATAAAATACCCGTTTTTACAAATTTACGATTAGATGATACTTTATTATATATGAGCAAACCTAAAAACACAGATATTTTAATAGTTGGATCAGGTCTTTCTGGGTTAAGTTTGGCGCTGATGCTTCCTGATAGTTTAAAAATTACAATAATTACAAAAAGTAAGTTAAATGAATGCTCCACAGCTTGGGCTCAAGGTGGAATAGCGTCAGTTCTCTCTAAGAGTGATAGTTTAATTAAACATGAGAACGATACTTTAAAAAATGGTCATCATTTAAATAACCTAGGTGTAGTTAAAGAAATAATAAAAGAGGGTCCTGACTGCATTAAGTGGCTTACTGATAACGAAGTACAATTTACTAAAAAAAGGAATGAAATAAACTTAACCCTAGAGGGAGGTCATAGTGAAAGGAGAATAGCTCACATAAATGATGAAACAGGAAATATATTACATAAAGATTTAAGTAAATTAGTTAAATCAAAAAATAATATAAAAATTATAGAGGATGCTCAAATAATAGATTTGATATATGGTGAAATAAAATTTAAGAAGGTATGTCTTGGCGCATATATTTTCCAAAGAAATACAAATACTGTTCATACAATTAACTGTTCAAATCTTATTCTAGCAACTGGGGGTGCTAGTAAAATATATCAATTTACTACAAACCCTAATACCTCAACTGGCGATGGTATAGCTGCAGCATGGAGAGCAGGATGTACTATATCTAACATGGAATTTATACAATTTCATCCTACATGCCTGTATCATCCATCAATAAAATCTTTCTTAATTTCAGAATCTATGAGAGGTGAAGGAGCAAAATTATTAACACCAAACTTAGAACAGTTTATGTCTAATTACGATTCAAGAAAAGAATTGGCTCCTAGAGATATAGTGGCAAGAGCCATTGATAATGAAATGAAAACATATGGTTACAACCATGTTTTCTTAGATATTAGTCATAAGTCATCTAAATATATTAAAAAAAGATTTCCCACCATATACAACAAATGTTTAAGTGTGGGAATTGATATTACACAACAACCTATACCAGTGATTCCAGCATCTCATTATACTTGCGGAGGAGTTAAAACAAATATTTCAGGTGAAACAGAAATATCTAATTTGTATGTAATAGGTGAGGCATCTTGTACAGGTTTTCATGGAGCAAATAGACTTGCAAGTAACTCATTATTAGAGTGTATAGTTATGGCTAAAAAATGTTCTACATCAATTCAGAACAACTTCTTTTTAAATAATGAAAACTTATTTACTGACCTACCCCAATGGGATGATAGTTATGTTACCGAATCAAAAGAAAATTTCATTGTAGGTCATAACTGGGATGAACTTAGAAAAATTATGTGGAATTATGTTGGCATTGTTAGAAGTGAAAAAAATCTTCATATAGCTTTAGAAAAAATAAATTTAATTGAAAATGAAGTAACTGAATATTATCAAAAATATATAATAAGCTCTGATTTATTAGAATTGAGAAACATAATACATGTATCTAAGCTTATTATACAGTCAGCTTTACTAAGAAAAGAAAGCAGAGGTCTTCACTATTCTAAAGATTACCCTAAAATGAATGATAAATTTTTGAATGATACAAATATTCTAGGCAGAAAAAATGAATATCATTTAAAATTAGTTAAGTTTAAAGTTTAAAAATAGTTTTTCTATAGTATCTTAACTCTTCTATAGATTCTCTGATATCCCCTAAGGCACGATGTGAAGATTTCTTTTGAAAATTATCTGTATCTTCAAAAAACCATCTTTTACCTAATTCTCTAATAGATGAAACGTCAATGTTTCTATAGTGGCAAAATTCTTCTAAATCAGGCATACATCTTGCTAAAAAACGACGATCTTGACATATGGTATTACCACATAATGGAGAGCTGGACTTAAATATAAATTGTTCCAAAAATTTAATAGTAGATTTTTCAGCCTGTGACTCATTTATAGTACTCTCTTTAACTTTATCTGTTAAACCGCTCCTACTATGTTGCTTAGTATTCCAATCATCCATGTTATTAAGAACTTCATCTGGTTGGTGTATGACGTGGTTAGGACCTTCGGCAAGAATGTTTAAATTTTTATCGGTAACTATACTGGCAATTTCAATAATATAATCATTTTTAGTATCTAGACCTGTCATTTCTAAGTCTATCCATATTAAGTTACTTTTCTCTTTCATTGTCTTAGAGTAATATAAATGCATATGAATGTAAATTTTACGAGGTTATATGAGTTTTATTCTTTTTTTGGTAATTATTTATAGCATATGCAAACTGACATTAGATATATATCAAATGAAATTTATCTCATCAGCTCATGTGTCAGATGGTGAAATGAATAAATTGGGTATAGACAAAGAGTTTGTAGATAGATCAAATTGCTACAATATTGAGAAACTAAAGATATCAATGGTGTCCACAGTTATTGGCATATCAGTGATATGCTTTATTATTTTCTTAAGTGGTTTAGATGTGCTTAATTATTACTCATCAACAATTACAAATAATATATTTGATAAAGAGTTGCTCGTGATAATTATTTTTTACCTTACGATTACATTGGTTAATCTTCCAATCAATTGCTATAAAACTTTTGTGCTTGAAGAGAGATTTGGTTTTAACAAGACTTCAAAAAAACTATTCATTAGAGATTATATGGTTTCAACAATATTAAGCTTGCTCATCATCATATTATTGTTTAAATCATTTGAATACCTTTATCATATGTCTGCTGATTTCTGGTGGTTCTATGTATGGCTATTATTTATTTTTGTAAATCTTTTGACCGCATATATTTTTCCAACCCTCATAGCACCAATATTTAATAAATTTAAAAAACTTGATGACGATAAACTTACATACTCTATTAATGAACTCACAGCTAAAACAGAATTCCCAATTGAAGATTTGTATATTATGGATGGATCCAAAAGATCCTCTCACTCTAATGCATACTTCACAGGCTTATTTGGAAAAAAAAGGATTGTATTTTTTGATACGCTTCTTGATATTTTAGACAAAAATGAAATCAGGTCTGTGCTAGCTCATGAAATTGGACATTATAAAGAAAAACATATTTTAAAATCAACATTACTATTTAGTTTACTAAGCTTAATTTTTTTATTTGTTTTTTATACTTTTCTCTCAGTTGCATTCACTAATAATATAAGTTTATACTCAACATCAACCTCATCTATTGCAATAATGTTTATACTCATATCACCTATGATATCCTTCTTTTTAATGCCTCTTTTATCTTCTTATTCACGTAAAAATGAATTTGAAGCAGATAATTATGCTAAAGTTTTTACAGATAGAAAAGATTTGGTATCATCTTTGCTTAAGCTTTACAGAGGTAATTTATCTTTAATAAAATCAAGTAAACTATATTCAATATTTTATTACAGTCACCCAAGTGTTTTTGACAGAATAAATAATCTTGAAAAAAAATGACAAACCTTAAAGATTTAGAGAAACGAAAATGTGCGCCTTGTGAAGGTGGGATAGAGTCTTTAGAAAAAGATGAGGCAAAAAAGTTTTTATCGAAACTTAATAAGGATTGGAAAATTGCCGATGATTATAAAAAAATTTACAAAGAGTTTAAAACAAAAAATCATTATGAAATGATATCTATAATTAATATGATTGCGTGGATATCTCATACTGAAGACCATCATCCAGAAATTATTTTTCATTATAATACTGCAAAAATTACTTATTATACTTATGCAATTAATGGTTTGTCCGAAAATGATTTTATTTGTGCAGCAAAAATTGATTATTTTATTAAAATTTAATAAAATTAAAGTTCTTTCCGCTCATTAAAGGCGTGTGATATTGTGTCACTATCAAGGTACCCTAGCTCACCATTTAATGGTATTCCAAATGCTATTCTTGATACCTTAATATTATGTTTAAATGCAAGCTGTTGAATATAATGTGCGGTTGCTTCACCTTCAACAGTTGTGCTAGTAGCTAAAATTAGTTCATTAATATTATTTTCTTTCAATCTTTTTTCTAAACGTATGATTCCTATTTCACCAGGACCTCTGCCATCAAGTGGTGACAAATTACCTGTTAAAGAAAAGTAATCTCCATTATAATCAGTGCTGTTTTCTATTATGTAGATATCTGCAGGAGATTCTGTTACACAAATTTTACTCTCATCTCTTCCTGCTCCAATGCATAAATGTTTGTCAGAATTTTTTTGTAAAATAGCATCTTCGCTATCCAAGTATATGCCGCAAACATTACAAGACGAAACATCTGTGGTTATTTTGGATAATTTATTAGATAAATTAATAGTTTTGTCTTTACTCATTCTTAATAAAATATAAGCCATTCTCTGTGCAGATTTTTTTCCAACGCCAGGTAATATAGTAAGAGCTTCTATTAAGTCATTTAAATATTTAGACTCTTTCATAGTTAAAAAGGAAGTTTAAGATCGCCATTCATCATTCCCCCCATTTTTGTTTTAATTTCTTTATCTACCTTGCTGTGAGCATCATTTAATGCACCCAATAAACCTTTTTCTAAAACATTCATACCTATACTTGTATTTTGCAAAGAATCATTAATGTTTATACTATGCACATGATGGTTTCCTTTAACTATTACGCTAACTAAACCATCTTTAGAAGCTCCTGTGCATTCTATTTTATCAATTTCCTGCTGTATCTTTTTCATGTTTCCATACATGTCTTTTGCTTGTTTCATTTTGTCAATAAATCCCATCTATCTCTCCGTTTTAGTCAATTATTTTTTTTATAGAATCTTTGTCAATATTAGCATCAAATATTTTCTGTATTTTATTAATATCTGGATTATCTTTTACTTTATCATAACGATTGCTAGCCTCTGACTCGCTAAGTTTTTTTTCAATGATTGTTGGTGTATCTAGATTATTATCATACTCTATAGCAATATCTGAGGTAATAGAATAATGTTTTTGAATTATCTTAACTAGATCATCAATACATGTCTGTGGGTAAATATCTTTTTTTTGCTGATTAATTTTAAGTGTATAATTATTATTATTAACATCAAATACAGAATGATTTGCTAAATGCAAAGCTAACCCATCTAAAGGTAATTCATTAACAGTTTTATGCCAATTATTTTTTATATTAGCAACATCATCATTAGCATCATTATTTGATTTTAAATTATTTGTCTTCTCTGTGGTAATTTTATCATTTTCAATAGAATTATTATCATTTTCTGAAAAAATAATCATTCTTAATAAAATCATAATTAAATAATCTTTTTTATCTGCAGCATATCTAAAATCTTTTTTTGATGAAATTGCTATTTGATAAAACAGTTGTAAATCTTCTTTTGTAAATTTTTGATGTATGGATGTAAGAAAATCATAATTTAAATGTTCTTTATCTAATAAATTTTTATTTATATTTAATAAAGTTAATTTGAAGAAAGCGCTAGTTATTTGATCTAATATTATATCTAATTTTATATTATCATCGATAGATTCAATAAAAGTTACTAATGATTCAGCATCTTTATCTGCAATTGCAGTTATTACTTTATTAATTGTGTCATACCCTATATTACCTAACAACAAATTAATTTTGTCTTCGATTATATTTCCATTACAAAAGGATATACATTGTTCTGTTATGCTCAAGCTATCCCTAATACTTCCATTTGCATTTCTTGCTATCGTCTCAAGCGCAGAAATATCATATTTTATATTTTCTTGATTTAGAATATTTTCAAGATGACTAATAATGGTTGTTTCAGAAGCTGATATTAATTTAAAATGCAAACATCTTGAAAGTATTGTATCAGGTAATTTTTCAGGCTCTGTTGTAGCTAAAAGGAATTTAACATGCGCAGGCGGTTCTTCAATCGTTTTTAATAAAGCATTAAAGCTCTTTGTAGATAACATATGTACTTCGTCAATTAAATATATCTTAAATCTAGATGAGGATGGAGCATATTGTACGTTATCCATTAAATTTCTTGTATCTTCAACTTTAGTTCTTGAAGCTGCATCAATTTCAATTAAATCTAAATGACTTGTATTATCTATTTCATTGCATGAGCTACATGTTCCACACGGTTGCTCGCTTATACCTGACTCACATAACAATGATTTGGCAAATAATCTTGCAATAGTGGTTTTGCCCATACCTCTGGTGCCAGAAAATAAATAAGCGTTATGTAATTTATTAAGTTTTATAGAATTTATGAGAGTTTCTATAATTAAATCTTGGCCTGTAACCTCTTTAAAAAATTTTGGCCTATATTTTAAGGCGAGAACATCGTTATTCATAAAATATTGTATCTCAAAGCTTATCAATTAACCATATTGTATTACTACACCATATGTCCTGTTTTAACAAAAATTAGCGCTCCTTCATTTTTTGTAAATGGTTTATGAGAACTCATATGAGGACTTCTAATCCAAGTTCCTTTAGGGTACATGCCATGCTCATCATAAAAAACTCCTTCAATAACAAGTATTTCCTCTCCTCCCCAGTGCTGATGTTGGGTAAATTGAGTATTTGGCTCCCATTTAACCATAGCAACATGCTCCGATTTATATTCATGTAGAGGCATAACCGATAGCCCTGGAACTAAACCAGGCAACCATGGAAAATTAGACGTATCTTTTACTACCCTAGAGACATCATTTTTCTGAAACTGTCTAAGCTTTACAAATATCATGCAACCACTTTTACTATACGGCTTATGCTTTGAGTTATGCGGATTTCTTACATATGTACCTTTAGAATAATCTCCATATTGATCTGAAAATATTCCATCTAGAACAAAAAATTCTTCGCCATTTTCATGCGCATGAGAATCAAAAGAGCTATTAGAATCAAATTTAACAATAGATGATGCTGTAGCATACTCTCCCATATTATTTCTTTCTAGATATATTCTTTTGACACCTTTGGATGGTGAATCATGCCATAGTTCAGTATTTGTATTTAAAACTATTCGTTTAGAGTAGTCTTGGTTAATGGTTTCATTATCATTCATATTTTTTACTTATAATTATCTCTATAATTTAAGAAAACTTCTGTAACAAGATATGGGTTTTTATAATTTTCTAAAAAACCTATTTTTAAATCTTTAGCTAGAGGCATAAATGTTTCCGATACATTATCGTTAACTACTATGCCTTTGTTGGTAATAATAATACAGAATCCTTCATATATTAGCGTTCCTTTAATAGTAAGTATAAAATTTCTTGTACTTGCATATAATATATCTACATTGAAATCTAAAACTTTTGTCACTGAGCTCATGGTTCCGTCTTTTTCTGATAAATTCGAAAGATGTAATGATTTAAATTCTTTTTGTAAATCCCATTTTTTTAAATTTGTAGTTGACAATATACTAACTAGTGTTTTGGTAAATGGTACTAAAAACTCAATAGACTCTTGGACATAATTTTTATCTTTTTGTTTTAATTCTTCCATATACTAATCTGTAACATAAATTATTATTTTTTTAGAATAAATAGGATTTTTATGTGGTATATGTGAATAATCTCCTAACAATAATTGTAAAGTATGCTTTCCTTTCTTTAGGTTTATTATTGCTTCTGTTTGCCCTTTTCCAAAATGTAAATGTTTTGCATCAGATGGAATAGGCTGTTTTAAATTTGGCAAGTTATCGAGATCTATCAGAAGATGATGGTGTCCAGAAAATTCTTTGTCTATTCCTGCAGGCGACAAACTCATTCCTTGTATGCCAAATATAATTTTTATTGGATTAGTAACATTTTTATTATTCTGAGGCTCTATTATATAAACTTTAGCATCATTAGATGATAAGGATTGAGTAAAAATATTTTTATTAGGAAAAAAGATTAATAAAAAAGATAAAATAAATAAAAATTTATTATTGCTCATGTTAAATATTATAGCATGTAGAAATCAGTGAATTATAAATTTAATTAATATTTTTAAAAATGCTAATGGTTATGGTGGTGGTCAACTTTCATATTTTCATTATTATTTCTTGGGTCTACAACTATGAATTTAAGCATATATCTTCGCTCATCATCATCTTGTCCTACCATCAGAATCTCTTCACCCTCCTTTATATCTCGTCTCGGCCCTTGCAGCATCAAATGCATATTTCCTGGCTTTAATTCAATTGTGGATTTTGCTGGAACAACCAATGTATCTGTATGTTTCATTTTAACCACACCATTATCATATTCAATATTATGTATTTGTACAGAATCGTATACAGGGGATGAAAACTGATGAAATATTATTTTTTTATTAGATAGATTCTTAAGTTTTAGATACCCAGCATTCATCATTCCTGATGGTGCAAGTGGTATATGTGCTCCAATAATTTCTAACTCTCCATGCGTATCTCTTCTATCATCTATTCCAGACATAAAAGCAAATGCTGTTTGAGTTATAAATAATAATATAACAAGTAACTTAATCTTCATTATAAATTATCCTAGCATAGCAAAATTATTTATGCTACCAAGCTACCGTATTATTATATTAGAAATCTTTATTTGTTTGATTCAGAAATTCCTTCTAAAATATCAAAACCTTCAAATTGAGGATGTCCTAAATAAATAGTCTTATGGCTTCCAGCCCCTTTGTGTGCTTTTTTAAATTGCTCAGACTTTGTCCATGCGACAAAATCACTTTTACTATTCCAAAGTGAATGAGAAGAATAAAGTGTAAAATCTTCTAATTTTTCACCACGCAATAGATGAAACTCTATAAACCCTGATACAGTAGACAAGTATGTTTCTCTGTTACGCCAAATATCCTCAAACTCCTTTTCTCTTCCTGAAATAATTTTGAATCGATTCATTGCAATAAATTTCATATATACATACTAGCACGGAGAGAGTGGGATTCGAATCCATTCGTGTCCTCTACAAGTCAAGT
>Ga0066849_10001312_pt1 | contig 10245 bp, 9 predicted proteins | sample ETNtaG_9_FD_65492 | JGI IMG/M metagenome (GOLD analysis project Ga0066849, IMG submission 65492) | Marine microbial and viral communities from oxygen minimum zone, Eastern Pacific Ocean - ETNP201406SV69 | ecosystem: Environmental > Aquatic > Marine > Oceanic | place: Pacific Ocean: Eastern... | reverse complement strand
CCCATGGATAAATCAGAAAAAGAGCTCCTTGAAAAGGCTTGGCTAGAATATCAAGTCTTGTTTTTTAGAGATCAACCCTTAACCCCTGAGCAGCATGTCACTTTTGCAAAAAATTTTGGTGAGCTTCAAGGACCTGGCTATATGCCAACTTTGGAAGATTACCCCAATGTTTACGTCCAAGAGTACCCCGACCTGTTTAAAGGCATTGTCTCAGATGTGGATTGGCACATTGATGCCTCGTTTCTTGAAAAACCTCTCAAAGGAGCTGTTTTATATGCCATCGATGTTCCTGAAACTGGTGGCGATACCACTTGGGTCAATTTGTATGAGGCTTATGATTCATTGTCTGAATCAATGAAAGAACTCTGCTACAATCTAACTGCCGTACATGATAATTTTCATAAAAATCTTTTAAACGTGATAGAAACCTATGGAAGCAAGGGATATGAAATGGCAAGGAAGGCAACGCCACCAAGAGAGCATCCATTGGTTTGCACCCATCCACAAACAGGCAAGAAATGTCTCTTTTATAGTGAACTAATGGTTTCTCATTTCAAAGAACTCAGTGCTGCTGAAGGTCAGTATCTTAAGAGCTTTCTTATAGACCATATAAAGAAACCAGAATTGGCTTGTCGATTTAAATGGGAAAATGATTCGGTCGCTTTCTGGGATAATCGTTGCACTGCACACAGAGGAATATTTGATTTTGGTGACACTCACCGTTTGATGCATCGAGTGGCCATTCAAGGTGAAAACAAACCGAGTTAATTATGTGGATTAAAAAATTTCATAAAGACGATACAGAGGATTTAAGATCCCCAATTCCAACCCAAGTTGTCTCGAATGAAGAATACCTGCCTAGGCCTCAAACAACCGATCAAAAAAGAGTCGAGGCTATTATTCATGATATGGCCGAAAAGTATGGAAAAAAAGTTGGTCTTTCAAGAAGGGATTTTCTAAAAACAACCAATGGAATGGCACTTGCCTTTATAGCAATGAATCAAGTCTTTGGAGATTACTTTCAGGCACATGCAGAGGAATTGACTGACATTGGGGCAATATCAGAATTAACGAAGAGAGATCAATTTATATTCGATGTGCAAACTCATCATGTTGCAACGGGGAAAACTGAGCCGCTGGGCTTTAGAGGAAAAATGTCATGGCCTTTTAATGATGAACTAAGAGGAAAATATCCTGAAAAAGATGATTTAAGATTTAATAATTATGTCAAAGAAGTCTTTTTAGACAGTGAAGTTTCCGTTGCATGCTTAAGCGGAATTGCATCCAAAGTACTTGATGTCATCAATGTAGACGAGATGGTTGAATCTCGCGATACAATCAATAATATGGCTGGATCAAATCGTATGGTATGTCATGGCCCAGTTGCACCCTATATTCCAAATTTTCTAGATGAGGCTGAACGACAGGCAACTGAGCTCAATGTAGATGCTTGGAAATTCTATACTGGTGTTTTTGATATGGAAGGGGAATATAGTTGGTGGATGGATGATGAGGAACTAATCTACCCTTTCTACGAAAAAATTAAATCATGGGGGAAAAACATAGTTTGCGCTCACAAGGGTTTGCCTTTCAGACCTCCAAGACCTGGGGAAACAGACTATACACATCCTAGAGATATCAAAAAAGCCTCCAAAGATCATCCCGACTTAAACTTTGTTGTTTATCATTCAGGATTTAGAGATCAAAACATGAATCTTCCACCTGAAGACAATTATTTAGATGAAAATACCTATCTTCCATATACAAGCGACTTATGTAAGGACAGAATTGAAAACCCTCATATGACAAATGTATTTATGGAGCTTGGAACAACATTTGGCCATACCGTCATTACACATCCAAAAATATGCGCTCATCTTTTGGGCCAAATCATTAATGCATTTGGAGTTGATCGTATTTTATTTGGTACAGATTCCATTTGGTGGGGCTCGCCTCAGTGGCAAATAGAAGCATTTAGAAGGTTTCAGATTCCTGAAGAAATGCAAGAAAAGTTTGGTTATCCAGAAATCATGGATGAAGACAAAACAAAAATACTTGGATTGAATGCGGCTAAATTGTATTCGATCGATGTCCAATCAAGCATTGAGACAATCTCAAATGACCGAATGACTCAATTAAAGAACTCCTATCTGGCTGAAGGCGGAAAACCCAGCAACAATGTTTATGGATGGGTGATGACCTAATTCTTTGGGCTTAAATCAATAGCCTTTCCCTCCATGTGATTGACTGACTTTATCCCCAGTAATTTTGCTATTGTGGGCGCTACATCTGTCATGTGAATTGGGCCAATTCTTTCATTGCTAACCTCAAAGCCAATAGCTCCAAATATCGCATGCATTTCACTCAAATTTGGATCATATCCGTGCATGCCTTTTGGTCCACCTGCTGGATTATTATTAAACATATAAGGGGGGTCTGTTGTTACTATTATGTCTCCGGTTCTACTCGGGTGATCCATATGAAATGATTTGGGAAGATTGCCTCTGTCATAGACTGCCATATGGTCCTGACTTGAAAGCAATTTGAATGCCTGTGCCCTATGATCTTCATCATCAATAAATACATGTGCCACAGCAGGTCCTGCTGAAAGAATGTAATCAATCTCAAGTGTGTCTAGAATCGATTTAAGTGAAATATATTGATTCACATCAATCATCCCGTGATCGCTTACCAAGAGAAGGGTGACATGGTCCCATGCATTAATCTCTTCCAATCGAGAAAAAAGCAATCCCAACATTTGATCTTGTCTGATCATCTGATCATAAATTTTCTTATGCTTTGTTCCATGAATATGTCCAACAGAATCAGTTCCATCCCAATACGTCATGATCAATTTTGGCCTTGTATCTTCAGGCATTTCCAGCCAATCAATGACTTGGTCAATTTTTTCTTCTTCCTTTATATTTGCATCAAAAGGTGCATATTTGTATTTGGCCTGCCAGCCATTCCATTGTGTTTCTGATCCAACCCAAAAATATATCCCGGTTGTGATGCCTTCCTGCTCGGCAATTACCCATATTGGTGGAACATCAATCAGATTGGCATCATCTGGATAGCTGTGAAAACCTGATTCTCGATCATAAAAAGAATTATGAAGAATCCCATGGCGATCAGGATGAACGCCTGTTGCCATGCTGACATGCCCAGGATAAGTTGTCGACTGATAGACTGGCTTCATAAACTCTGCTCTAATTCCTTCGTTTTGAATGCGTTGGAATGACTCTAGTTCAGCGATATCCCAGGCGTCATTTGTTAATCCATCCATCGAAATAACAACGACCGTATGGCTCCTCTCTGCAAGAGTGACAGACGAAAATATAATTAGAAGAATAGTGAGAGCTAATCTCAATTTATAACCCAATTACAATGGTTTTTTGAATCTCAGTGTGAACCGATCGCTCTCGCCAATTTTACTAAGCGCTTTCTTTTGTTCGTCATTCTGAGCTCTATATGTTGGGGGGAGAGTCCAAACTCCCTCAGCATGTTTCTTGGCATCAAGCGAGTTGGCATTGATCTCTGATGATGCATCCAAAATAAACCCTGCTTCTTTTGCAATCTGAACCATATAGCTCTCATTGACATATCCAGATTTAGAGGCAGGATCTTGTGGCACTGATTCATTACCTCTGTGCTCAACAACACCTAAAATACCTCCAGGCTTTAGCATTTCATAGAAAGCCTTGATGGCAATTCTTTCTTGTCCTCTTGCCATCCAGTTGTGGATATTTCTAAAAGTTAAAACCATGTCAACTGTATCGGGCTCTGCCACATCAATATTATCAGGCAACATGAGTACGCCGTGTTTTACATTGCTGTATAAATCGGGCCTCTTTTCAAGCTTACCAAGAAATATTTTTGCCACTCTCTGTATAAAAGCACTATCAGAATTGAAATCAAAGGAGGCAGAAATATACTGTCCATCTTCATTAAGATAGGGCGCTAAAATTTCTGTGTACCAACCGCCAGAAGGCCAAACTTCAACGACGGTCATGTTTGGCTGAATGCCAAAAAATTCTAGGGTTTGTTTTGGATGCCGTTGATCGTCTCTTGATTTGTTCTGCTCTGATCGATGATCGCCAGCAATTACGTTATCAAGAGAGCTTACTTCTGCAACTTCTGCAACTTCTGCTCCCATGGTGAAGAATGCCAATAGGAAGAAGATGAATAATTTTCTTGTTTTCATAATGTACCTCTTAAAATTAATTTCTTTTTTTTCTCAAAAGCACAGCCATCATGGGTGCTAAAATTACTCCGGCCAAAAAGCCTCCAATATGAGCGCCAAAAGCGATTCCGCTATCAGAGCCTGAAACAGAACTGTTGATCAATTGTAAAACAAACCAAAAGATTAATACCACAAAAGCAGGCAACCTTAACACTTGCAGAAAAAAGCCTAGTGGAATCGCAACCCTTACAGATCGCTTAGGGAAGAATACCATATAAGCACCGAGGACTCCTGAGATGGCCCCACTGGCACCAATCATTGGTATCGTCGATGAAGGATCAGGGAGAGCCTGGCTGAGTGCAGCTACAATTCCACAAAGGAAGTAAAAAAAAATAAAAGCTGGCTTGCCCAATATGTCTTCAATATTGTCTCCAAACACCCACAAATAAAGCATGTTGCCAATTAGATGCATAAAGCCTCCATGAAGAAACATTGATGTAATGACCGTCATCTCGGGACTCACCCATCTTAATTCTTGAGGAAGCAATGCGCCTTGCAACAAACTTGCCGGTATTACGCCAAGTGCATATATTGCAACTTTTACATTGGGACCGAGGCTCAGCTGCCATAGAAAGATTGCCACACAGGAGGCGATAAAAATATAAGTGATAACGGGAGTGGATCGTGTCGGGTTATCGTCTGCAAGAGGTATCATTTTTTTAAAATGAGCAACGAGGCTTTCTTTCCACGGCGTTATAGAGCTTAAGCGCATCGGATAACTGGCTTGATAGACCTTTGATTCTAGTATCAGATGAAGGGTGAGAGGAGACAAACTCTAAGTTTGGTCGATTGCTATCTTCCTGCATTTTTTTCCAAAGGCTCAGACTGGCAAAAGGGTTAAATCCTGCCTCTGCCATTAACCTCAGACCTGTTTTGTCTGCATCCGATTCTTGCTTTCGATTGAAAGGTAAATTAAGACCGTATGTTGAAAGTATCTGTGACATGGTATTAACCGCATTGATCTGATTGTTCATTTCATAAATATCTGACTGAGATCTGATCTGCCTATTGGACATATTGCCGGCAATCACAGCCATACCAATTGTGGTTCCCACTCTGGTTCGCATTTCTCTTTTTGCGCGCTCATAGGAATGTTTGTTTGTTACGTGTGCAATCTCATGCCCAATGACCGTCGCAAGCTCATCTTGATTTGAAGCAATAGTAAAAAGGCCTGTATAAACCCCTAACTTTCCACCTGGCATGGCGAAAGCGTTTACACCTGGATTTTCAAAAACTTCTATTTCCCAATCCTCATCAACAAACGGCTCATCCAGTTGGCGTATAATTTTCTTTGCTATGCAATTGACTTGCGTTCGCTTGCTGAGATCTCTTGAGACTGGTAAAGACATCTTCATTTGCTCCCAAGCTTTCTCAGACTCAATCTCTATCTCTCTTTCACTGACAAGCAGTGCGGCATCGCTGTTGGGTATATATAATAATGCGAGCAAGCAGAATAAATCTCTTATGATGATTTTTGATTTATGCATTCTTAGTCTCTTCTAATTTCATGAAAGCTCTATCAGCTCGATAGCTGGAGCGTATCAGTGGGCCGGCGACAACTTCTTCAAGACCGATCTTCTTACCTATATGAGAGTATTCTGAAAACTCATCTGGATGGATGTACTTTTTAACTGGCAAATGATTGATTGTTGGTCGAAGGTATTGGCCGAGGGTCAGTATTTTGACTCCATTGTGATAAAGATCTTTCATCGTTTCTATCACCTCGTCTTTTTCTTCGCCTAAGCCGAGCATCATTCCGCTCTTGCTGACAAAGCCCTTCTCATTGGCGTGTGAAAGCATTTTAAGTGTTTGCTGATAACCTGCCCTTGGGTCTCTGACAGCATGCGTTAATCGCTTTACCGTTTCTATGTTTTGAGAGAACACATCCAAACCGCTGTCCAAAATGATGTCTAGATGATTTAGGTTTCCCCTAAAATCGGGAGATAAAACTTCTATGACAATGTTTGGAGATAACCTCTTTGATGCAGATACACATCGAGCAATATGAGTGGATCCTCCATCAGGAAGATCGTCTCGATCCACTGAGGTAAGAACGACATAATCAAGCGACATGTATGCAATTGTATCTGCAATTTTCGTAGGTTCTGATTCATCCAACCAGCCCTTTGGGTTTCCGGTATCAACAGCACAAAATTTGCATGCTCTCGTGCAAACACCACCCATGACCATGAGCGTTGCAGTCCCATGATTCCAGCACTCAGCAATGTTCGGGCATTTGGATTCTTCGCATACACTGCTCAATTTGAGATTGTGAACTCTGTCCTTTAGCAGACGATAATTCTTCCCTGATGGAACTGGAACTTTAAACCAGCTCGGCTTTTTTAAGCTTGTATCATCCGAATATTCTACGGATACTTTGATTCCATCCTTAATGGCCTTAGTTCCATTGGGATGTTGGTATTTTTCGCCGCTAGCGACTCTGTGTGTTGTATTATTATTCATAGTGACTATGTAGATGAATTATAGTTGACTTTATAGAGCCTGAACATGTCAAAAAACAAATGATCACGAGAAAATCATATTTCTATCTATTCGTTATAACTTCATATATATCGATAATTTATTCGTCCTCATCTCTTTCAAATAATCCAAAGAGTTTCAGTGATCTAAAGAAATGGGGCAAGGGGGTTGTCACCGTTCAAATGACAAAAACAGAGAATGCAGAATTCAGAGTTGTGATTGCTAAAAGCAATAAAGAAAGAAGACAAGGGCTGATGCACATAGAGTTCATGGAGGAAAACGAGGGAATGATTTTTATATTCAACCCTCCTAGAAGAGTCTCCATGTGGATGAGAAATACTCCAATGACATTAGATATGATATTCATCAACAAAGATGGGGAAATTATTACCATTGAAAACAGCGCCACGCCATATTCAACGAAAGGGATCCCATCAAATGGTTCGATTAAATGGGTTCTTGAGATCAATGGTGGCTTATCAGAAAGCTTAAATATTAAAACCGGAGATAGCGTAAAGCTAAGTACTATAGAGGCCCTCGTCGAAGAATAGTCCACCACCTGGCTATATTAAGCAAACTCATTAAAGATCCTGCCAAGTAAGTAAAAGCAGCTGCTCTGAGTATTTCTCTGGCTCTATCGGAATCGCCTTCTTTGAGAAAATTACTGCTCTCAAGCATTGGCATGGCTCTTGAGAAACTTGCATCCCATTCTGTGGGAAGTGTGACTAGATGAATGATGGAACTCATACCAAGTGTTAAAAAACCACCCAAGAACATTATTAAACCCGATTGAGGGATCCGTGTTATGAGTGTGACAAATGGAGCGGCCATAAGAATAAAAGCGCCAACTCTCTGAGCAGGTGCCATAATTTTTACCAGCTTTGTTCTTAGAGAAAGTGGAAAATATTTTGTCGCATCCTGGTGTGCGTGCCCCACTTCATGTGCCGCTACGACTATAGAGGTTAAAGAGCCTGAATTCATCTTATCTTCAGTTAATCTAACGGTCTTTGAAATTGGATCATAATGATCGCCAATCTCTGTTGATTCAACTTTGATATCCTTTAGATTAAGGGCTTCCAAGAGCTTTCTTGCAAAATCTGAGCCTGTAATTACATACCGATCCTCTGGATCATTGTACTTTTTCATGGTCCTTTGAACCCAGATAGAAGGCAAAAATACAATTAGAAGAATAATCAACAAAGTGGCCAGATAAACCATTAAAATTTAAGCAACTCGTTGACGGCTCTGTCAGCCTGTACGATTGCAGCATCAACATAGGCAGAACCGCCAGAATCGGAATTTGCAATTGAGATATTTCCAATTGGCTTTCTTCCAATGACGTGTGGATATCTCTCATTATCCATACTATCCGGCATTCTTCCGTCAAAAAAGGCGCTGTCAAATAAACTGTTGTATTCATATGAATAACCATGCGCCCATCGATTGACAGTAATTCCTGCTAAATCTTCCTCTCTAAAGTCCGAGCCAAACATTGCAGTTAGTTGAGCAATAACCTTATCTTCATAATCTTGAAAACTGAGCTTAAGAATATCGTAGCGACCCTTTCTGTGTTGCTCTCGATTTGTTAATCCTTCATAAGGTCGAGTTGGGACATGATTCATTAAAAAGACAACCGGGTCATCAAAAGATTGTGGATACTGATAGTCGCCAATGCTCACTGGAAAATCAATGTATAAATTATTGAAGAATGAATTTGGACAAAGCGCTCTCGCAATGCCTTTGTTTGCAAACATGTGCCAGTTTTTCATTGCCACCTGAACCCAGACAAGCGGAACTTTTACATTGTACTTTAGTGCTTCTTTTTGTTTCTTAGGTAGCTCAGCACAAAGGTCTGGGATGATTCCGTTGTAACAGGCTAAAATGCATTTCTTCCCTGAAACTTTATAAAGCTTACCCTGATTTATATATATCACCTCAACCCCACCGGATACATTCTTTGTTGAGATAACCGTGCTATCTAAGCGAATATTTGTCTTTTGTTCTGGTAAATCCAACTGAGAGTAATCTGCCTTTGCTGTAACAATATCCTCCATTGTGCTGCCCGATATGGCATTTGGAATAAGTTTCCTTACCAGCAATCTTGCAATCGTTGCATTGCCATCGGGGAAATGAAATATATAGGGCTCATGAGAAATCTCATTCTTGCTCATATACCCCTCAATGTTCTCGTCATAAGCAGAAATATCATACATTTGATAATCGGGTTCTGACGAATCATCTTCGTCTGTGAAGCCAAGGCCAGAGAACCCTGGCAGACCATCCGAAAAAGCTCCAAAAGCCGGTATGGATTCTGTGCCAACTCCCCAAAGAGACCATAGCATTGTGTGAAAAAGCCCAATGACCTCTTCATCCACTTTATGATGTTTTCTTAAATACTCTTCATAGCTAATGTTTTCCAAATAATAAAATTTTTCCTCTAAGTTCATATCTGGAAAGAAATCAGTCCTGTCTAAGAACAACCTTGTAAATTCTTTCTTAGCCTGATCTGAGATCGGCATTTTTTTCACAACTTTCTTAATGTTCTCTGGCTTTATATTTTCCTTATGATTTATGTCATATCTATAATTGGGAACATTGTGAACAATTTTATTCTGACCATATGTTTTCTCATTGAAATAAAACGAAGAACTGAGTCCTCTGCTTTTAAAGTAATCAAAATCATAGGCGTTGTAGAATTTTTGAACATCAATTCCAAGATCAACCATTAACTTCTTGGACACAGCTTCATAGGAACCAGGAGACTCTATGGATTGACTCCCGCCATACGTTAACATTTCTCTTCCATTCACTTGGAACTCATTGCGTTTTGCATGGCCGCCAAAATCGTCATGATTATCCAATATCAGTATTTTTTGTTTTGAATTGGTTCGTTCTTGGTAAAAATATGATGCTGACAAACCAGAAATGCCTGCTCCTACAACGATCAAGTCATTGGTCTCACCAAGATCTATGACCTGATCAAAAAAATTCCCTCCAGCCAATGCAAGTCTATGTGCATGATCAAATGAACCAGGATGATTGCCTCTTATCCCAGTCAGAGCTGGTGGATATCTATAGGGATCAATGTTTTTGGCTTCGAGAAAATCAATGGGTGCAACAGAAGCCGCCAAACCATAGCTGACACCATTGATGAAATCTCTTCTTGTGATTGATAATTTTTTCTTCATATATTCAGTTTATTCTGAAAACTGTCTCGCCCTCAAGGAGTGTTTGAATAACTTTCACTTCGCTGATCTTCTCATGAGGTATTTCATATAGATTCTCTTCAAGAATAATGAGGTCTGCATATTTCCCAGTCTCAATACTTCCTGTTAGATGATCTTGGTGCATCAAATAAGCTCCATTGATTGTGTAAGCTTTCAGCATTTCAGTAAGGTCCATTTTTTCGTCTTCATTGAGGGTGCCATCAATCTCATCATCTGGGTCAGATCTCCTAATTGCAGTTTCTATTGCAACCAATGGATTCATAGTGCTTACGGCCCAGTCACTTCCGCCAGCTA
>Ga0066849_10001310_pt1 | contig 10253 bp, 8 predicted proteins | sample ETNtaG_9_FD_65492 | JGI IMG/M metagenome (GOLD analysis project Ga0066849, IMG submission 65492) | Marine microbial and viral communities from oxygen minimum zone, Eastern Pacific Ocean - ETNP201406SV69 | ecosystem: Environmental > Aquatic > Marine > Oceanic | place: Pacific Ocean: Eastern... | reverse complement strand
GAAGATTGGCGTCGCTCCATCGATTGGTGCCACAAGGCAGATTGTGGTACTGGGGCTGAATGTCGTGTTATTCCAAATCAAAACACTTTGTGTGTAGCAACCTACCAAGGAGACATTGCTCCAACATTGATGGTACTTGATGCCGAAGTGCACCTTATCGGGCCCAATGGGTTACGAGTCATTCCGATTACAGAATTCTACCAACTTGATGGCATGAAGAAAAATGTGCTTGAAGATGGCGAATTTTTGCTTAAGGTGACGCTTTCGAAAGAAGCGGCGGGTCGCTCAGGGTCCTACCAAAAATTACGTGTTCGCGATTCATGGGATTTCCCTGAAGCGGGTGTGGCCGCCTCTTGGATTCCAGGTGATGTGTCCTCCCTTCAAATCGCGACAACTGCACTAGAGTCTATTCCGCGTTGTCATCCAGAAGAAGTGTCAGCAGTTCTCGATGATGGATGGGATGGAATCTCTTCGATCAAAGCGCTTGCAGCTGGTGTCCGAAAGAGCGTTCAACCAGTGAACAACACTTCATTACCACCACGCTATCGTAAATCGATGGTACGAGTTTTGACCAAGAGAGCGGTCGAGAAAATGATTGAGGAGATACAATGAAACGAACTCCAGTGGCTTTACTGATGACTGTTCTTTTCAGTCTCTCTGTGATGGGCAGTATGCCAGTCCATGCTCAAGGACCGATAGACGGCCCATCATGGACTATCGGTTGGGCAACCGACATGGATTCAACCTACATCGTCGAGATGGATATTGATTGGGATGCGGAGGGTGAAATCGTCGCTTATGTTGAAAATACTCGGATGACACAACTTGAACTCGATTTGACCTATGAGTTTGACAGTTGGGTACCGTTTACATTCAATGGCCCAGAAACGTTTTCAGTTGCTGCCAATGGAAATGAGACCTTTTCCATCACCTTTTCTTCTATTGATGATGACGATGCACGAGAATATAATCCTGACAACACCTCAACTTTGACAATCACGGCCGAAGAAAAAGTTGGCGACACTTCTGCGAGTACTCAAGAACTCGAAGGAGATGTTAGTGTACCTCGAATTTTCGATTTGCGCCCAGAAGTTTCATTGCCTGACGACTCTTTGCATGCCGGCTCATGGATTGAATTTTCAGCCCAACTTGTCAACAGTGGAAATACCCGTGATGCAGTGAAACAAGCATCAGTACAATTCCGCAGTTGTCCTCATTTGTCAATGCCCGGTCTTGAAGACCTTGCAAACACTTTGGTTGAAACCACCGATGCTCAGAATGGAAAAGACACCTTTGTCACACTCCGTCTTGAAGCCTCAGAAAGCCAACCAAACCGTGTCTGTGAAGTAACATTAACATTTACTTCAGAAGGCGATGAAGCATCTCGTAGCAGTACTTTCGAAATTGAAGTGATGGCAGTTGAAGTTGATGATGACACCGCACCTCCTTCAAACTCGGATGATACAAATGATGGCGAACTCCTTTCTCAAGAATCCAATACTTTGCCTTGGATTGGCGGTATTGAACTCTTAATGGCGTTTAGCCTTGCCACTCTTGGCAGAAGTAGTAAACAAAAGAATTGAATAGTGCTTTTTTGATACTTTTTTGGGTATTTTTCTTCTATTTTCGGCTTATATCTATTTTTGAAATAATCGATTTTCCCCCTCTATTCACCTGTGGCTTCAAATCATGCATGAACAAGCATTAAGTGTGGAGCGAGGTTCCCACGGTTGTTTATACTGTTCAATAGTACGGCAAGCGCACAAGGGGGGACAAATATGGCAGGCGATGAATCAACAAAAATCTCCATCGAAACCTGGCTCAAAGTTGGCCTTGTGTCGTCGCTTTTCCTTTCAGTTCTTGTCATCAGCATTGTGAGCTGGGATAAAACAACAGTACTTTCTCCTTACAATAATGCTGCAGATGACTATTCTATGCAACAATTGACTGAGATGCGTAATGTTATCGAATCCGATGATTTTAGCATTGCAAACACCATGTCAACACCGATGTTGGTCAATGATTGGAATGACCCTCACAGGACCATGCTCGTCATTGCTGGACCTGAGAAACCATTCGATGCTGCTGAGGCCTCTGCACTCCATGACTTTGTTACTAAGAAGGGCGGAAAAGTCATTCTTGCAGCAAGTTCGACCAATGCTCAACTTGTAGCATCTGAATTCGGTGTCAAATATTTCGATGCACCAGTGTATGATGACCAGCGATACTACGAAGTTGAAGATGACCTAGGGGTTCTCCAACCTGCAGATTATCGCCGTCTTTGGTCTGCAGCAAGTGTTAATCAAAACATCAGTGAAATGGGTGACGAAAAACTAATTCCTTGTTCGCAATCAAATATTGCACTCGCACAAATCGATAATTGTCGAATGCCTGTTCTCTTCCACCGCCCTACTGCAATTCAAGTTCTCGATGAACAAACGAATTCTGAACGCGAAATAAGTATCCTCGCTGCCGCTTCAACTTCTGCTCGTGTTGCTAAATTCCCAGACAATATCGACAGTGATCAAAACCCAACACTTGGTGAAGGAATGACAGGACTAATCATCCGAATCGATTACCCTGTTTCTGGCGTTCTCGATGTCAAGCCGAATAATGACTATGGCGAAATTGATGTTACAGGTTCAATTGTCTTCGTTTCAGACCACTCCGTACTCGCCAATCACCTTTGGGATGCTGACTTAGCTGAAGAACAGGGATATTTGCAGTGCACCTCCCCCTCCTATTTGGAAAACGGTCATAATTGTTGGGATACCGACCCTGAAGGACTCTCTTCTGCCCAAGGCGATGTCACTTGGAATGGAAATAGCCAATATTTTTCTTCTTTGATTTATGACATGATGGAATTTGACAACCCTGAATTATCAACTTCAATTACTCGTTCACCTTCAGAATTCTATGTCGTCTTTGACGAGAGTCGCCACATTTCGAGTGCACTTACCTCTCCATTCACTGAAGCCATGGGAGCCATTGTTTTGCTAACCAGCGATGTCGTGCTCAAGTGGCTCATTATTCTCAATCTGTTTGCTTTGCTTGCGATTGCCATCATGGTAGTCCCAGAAAAAGAAAACTGGCGTCATGTGTTTGACTTAACTCGATTTAGAGAGCGCCCAACAAAATTAGATCCATCTCAATATCAAATTCGTACCCGAGAGGCGCTACTTTCGAAGGTAAGACAGTTTAATGACCTAACGCGTGATGAATTCATGCGTAAATCCCCAGCGGAGATCATGCAAATGGTCCGAGACCCGCGCTTGCTTGAGCTCATCAGCTCAGCCCGTTCCTACTCCAACGAAGAATTGCGGGAGATAATTCCGCAAATACGACGTTGGGGAAATTGATAATTGGAGGAAAATAGACATGCAACCCCCCGCCCCCCCAGCAGCCCCGCCCGCGCCCGCGCCAGCAGCTCCTGTGGCCCCAGCAGCACCTGCAATGCCTGCACCAGCAGCGCCAATGCCTGCGGCACCTATGCCAGCAGCAGCGCCAGCAGCACCCGCAATGCCTGCACCAGCCCCAGCAGCTCCTGTAGCGCCGGCCGCTCCGGCCCAGCCGAAGCACCAGACCAGCCCAGAAAACAAAGAGAAGTTGAAAGCCGTCGGCTCGATTGCAAGTGCAATCAGTGCCGAGGTTCAGAAAGTAATTATTGGTAAAGCACACGTTATCGATAATGTTCTAATCAACATTCTTTCCAACGGTAACCTTCTGTTCGAAGATTACCCAGGTCTGGCAAAGACATTGATGACCAACACCTTTGCTGATGCACTAGGTTGCGATTTCAAGCGTGTACAATTTACGCCTGACTTGCTCCCTGCTGACATCACAGGTACCAACATCTATGACGCAAAGAAAGGTGAATTCACATTCAAACCAGGACCTCTATTCTGTAACCTTCTTCTTGCTGACGAGATTAACCGTGCTCCTCCAAAGACCCAAGCAGCTTTGCTTGAGGCTATGCAAGAGAAGCAAGTTACCATTGGTACTGTGACGCACAAGCTCCCAGCACCGTTCATTGTTATGGCAACTCAAAACCCTGTCGAACAAGAAGGTACTTACCCACTTCCTGAAGCACAACTTGACCGTTTCATGTTCAAGATGTCTGTCGGATATCCTGACCGTGCTGACGAAGACGAGATTCTCTCCCGACGTATTGCTCGCGGAAAGGACGCTGTCGAAGTCGAAGTCATCACTCATCCTGAGATGGTGATTAACATGCAACAAGCATGTGAATTCGTCTACGTTGACCCTGCTCTCCGAATGTATATGGTTGAAGTTGTTTCCCGAACCCGTGAAGATCCACGTGTTTTGGTCGGCGCTTCTCCTCGTGGTTCCCAAGCATTGCTCAAGACCTCCCGTGCTGCAGCAGCACTTCGAGGTCGAGATTTCGTCACTCCTGACGATATCAAAGCAATCGCAGAACTTGCACTTGCACACCGAATAATTCTCAAGCCTGAGCATCAAATCAAAGGTCTTGAGGCTGGTGAAGTGATTCAAACAATTCTACGAGAAGTCCCAGTTCCTACAGTTTGATTGTAGTACTGAATTGATTTTGAGGTGAGAATGATGTGGAGTCGTAAATCTGCTATGTTAGGGAGTTTGGCTATTGCCATGTATTTGCTCGGTTTAACCTTGCGAAATTCCCAACTAGTCACGATTGCGGTTGTTATCTTCGTTTTCTTGACTTGGGCTGCCTTGTTTGGCGGTCATGCTGATGTTGCCGCAACCGGCCGTCGCGCAGATGAATGGTCTGGAGAAGAAGGTGCAGCATTGAACAGTGTAAGCGCCATGCGTAAATTGTCCAGTGCTCGTATTTTTGAAGATGGAGAACTCAACATTACCTTGAGGATGCAAAACCATTCCTCTCTTGCCAAAATACTTGAAGTGCGGGATCGAGTTCCAGAAGTAATGCGTATCAAAGAGGGTGCGAATTATATTTTGATGGAATTAGGTCCACGCCGTGAAACGTTCATCGAATACACCGTTGAATGTCCACTTCGAGGTTTCTATAGTGTTGGCCCTGTGGCTGTCAGGATTCAAGACCCATTCGGATTATTCCACAAGGAAAAAGAATTGCATGTCTACAATGATTTCCTTGTATTCCCGAAAATGGAAGACCTCAAAGAGACGTTCGTCAAATCCCGTGTTCCGAAAATTTTCACTGGTGCTGTCAATATTCGCCAACCAGGTCCAGGTTCAGAATTTTATTCCCTTAGAGAGTATTTCGAAGGTGATTCATTCCGTTCCATCAACTGGTCTGCGTATGCTCGCTCTGGAAAGTTAATGGTCAACGAGCGTGAACGTGATGCAGTTTCTGACATCATCATAATTGTTGACTCACGTTCTGTTGCTGAAACTGGCCCTGTTTCTCGTAATGCATTGGTTTATTCGACACGTGCAGCGGCATCCTTGACAAAATATTTCCTTAGTCGCCGTGACTCAGTCGGTATCATCGTATACGGTGATGAAGTAGTCAGTGTGGACCGAGATACTGGGAAGAAGCAACTCTATGTGATTTTAACAAAACTTGCTGGTGCTGTTGCACGAGGAAACATTCCACTTCAAGTGGTTGTTAACCGTATTTTGCCGCACATCAACAAGGGAAGTCCGATTATCTTCTTGTCTAATCTTGAAGATGACCCAACGATTGTAAACGCTCTTCGTGATTTCCGTGCTCGAAACTTCGATGTCACGGTCCTCACCCCTTCGTCCCTAGAGTTTGAATTCGATGCTCATCGCATTGATCGAACTGGATATGAAGTTATGAAGACCGAGCGAGATGTTCTAATCAGCGAACTACGTGGACTTGGTGTCAATATTATGGATTGGGAGCCAGATATGCTGCTCTCAACTGCACTTGCAGGAGCAAGAGGATTTTGAGGTGAGAAAATATGACTGTATCCCGACCATCCAGCGACACTGCCCACTTGTATGATGGAAAGACTGTTCGTTCTGCTGCTCCTTCTAGAAAGAAGATTGCAGGACAAATTGGGGCTGGAACTGAAATTCCTAAAGATGCGATACCACAAGTCGAAATTCCTTCCTTTATCGAAAGCCTTCTTGGTGGTCCTTTGGTTCCCAAGACGAAATTCTTGCCACCTGCAAAGATGGTTCAAAACCTTCAACTCGGAGTTTATGGCCTTCTTGTGGCCTTGGCTCTAATGACATACATGATTTCTCCTGCTGAAGGGACTCTATGGTACATGATTACAGGTAGTTTAGGAATCGCAACTATCCTTCAGTTGGTCTTGATTGCAGCAGCTACTGGTACTGGCTTTTGGGGAACCTTCCAACGTGATGGACGTTTTACCCTTGCAAGTAATTTGATGTTTATTCTCGCAATTCTACGTTTTGCCTCCTCAAAGGTTACACTTTCTGGCGACTTCTTTGGTCTTCAAGACAAACCGTTTTTACTTTCAGCACTCGTTGTTATCTATGCAGTGTTTTTGATTATGTATTTCGAACTCACCAATGGTGTTCTTCGTTATTCGATGCTTGATACAAGTATTCGTACCAATGAAGTGTATGTCATGAACCCTCAGAAAATCGTGGGTAAATATCACCGCTCCCTGCTCATCAACCCAATCATCGCCACCATCTTGGCTACCATTGTTCTCTCTGCGAATACAATTCTCCCTTTCTTTGTAGGCATACTTTCGAAAGACACCGCTCTTCGAATGGAAGAATCAGTTGAACTGATTTCGGTCTATGGCGTGGCTCTTGGAACATTCTTCGTTTTCTGTGTCGTTGGTGGATTGTTTGCCTTGAACCTTCCAACACATTTGCAAAGTTTCCGTGAGAAGCGTGCAGACGATAGTTAAGATTCAATGCTTAGATTCAAACAATCTGCTAATATCTCAAGCATTGAGAGAATCTCCTTATTTTTTGAGAGCAGGCGAATCGCATGATCTGTTTCTGAAATAACTTCAACTTCAAGGAGAGATTGTATCTCATCAATTAAGGCTGATTCTGAGTCTTCAGGAAGTTTGTTTCCTACCAATGAGAACATGACCCCATATTCTTCTTTTTCAGGTGTGGAGAAATGTGTGGCGACAATTGAACTTGCCTTTCCAATGTCATGTTGTGAAACAACCCACGTGATTTCCCCAGGTGTTGAATCCAAATTCCAACAAGGTATATTTTCCTGTGCAAATTCAATTAGAACACGCCCTAGTTGCTCATTCTGGCTTTCGAGGGATGGAGCACGAGCACGTATTCTTATGATATTCGGCAAGCATCCGATGGCTTTCACCCTTCGAGTTTGATGCAAATCAGGACCTATGATTGTCGCCGCTTTTGTCCGATGAATTCCTCGAAGGTCTCGAATCTCGAGTGGAATCCCAACACTGCGAAGAGGTTCAACCGTTGCTGGATGAAGCACAGGTGTATCCAATCTTGCAAGTTCAATTGCTTCTCCGTAGCCAAGGTAAGGTATTGGAGAGGATTCAATTCCCCAGCGTGGGTTGAGTGGTAAAACGCCGTCAACATCCTTCCAAAGTATGACTCGGTCAGCATCGATGAGGTGAGCAATGGATGTTGCAGTATGGTCACTTCCTCCACGACCAAGTAGTGCTAATTCACCGTCTGAACCTTCACCAAACCATCCAGTAATGACTGGTGTACCATAGAGTGCATTTCTATCTAATTTGTTCATTGAACTCTCTAAATCAACAACTGGTGCTCTGTTGCTTCCTTTCAATTTCAAACTGATATCTTCAGCACCAACAGGATGAGCTTGGATTCCGAATTCTTGCAAGCGATGGGCCACAACTAATGCTGAAAGGCGTTCACCAGCGGCTAATAATCGATTCGAGGCCCTCCAATCGCTGGAATTGCAAGATAATTCTTCTAACGCTTGCTCTATCCCCTTCAATACAGAACTGAAAACCTTTCCATTTCCACTTTCTATAATTCCTGGTGCAAAGCGTAAATGTTGCCTTGAGAGGTCATTTACCAATCGGCTTGCATAACGTGGCTCCTGACTTGCTCGCATCAAGCGATCTGTCGTACCCCAAAGTGCTGATACGACAATGACCGATTGCCCAGGCCAATATTGGATGACTTCAGCAATTCGATTCAAATCAGATATGTCTCGGAGGCAAGAGCCACCGAATTTGTGAACTGTGATGGTTTTACTCATCACAGAAACCTCCACGCAGTGCAAGGTCACAGAGGATAAGTTTCGCCATTGCTTCGACAACAGCAACTGCCCTTGGACCCAACACAGGGTCATGTCGGCCACCGACAACCAATGGTTCTATCGAATCGGTTGCTAAATTGAGAGTGTGTTGTTCTGCAGAAATACTCGATGGCGGTTTGAAGGCAACCGATACATGAATCGGGGAACCGGTTGCAAGACCAGCCAGAACACCGTCCGGTTTTTCACCGATTAATTTAGGATGTTCAGCAGTTCCACCCCATGGGTCATTGTGTTCTTTTCCTGTCATTTCCACGACATCAAACCCTCGTCCAAATGTGACGCCACGAGCAGCAGGGATGGCTAACATAGCACGTGCAAGAGCAGGCTCAAGCCCATCAAACCAAGGTTCACCTAATCCCAATGGCACTCCAGTGATACTGAGGTCGACTCGACTTCCAATTGAATTACGGTCCTTACGGTGTTGTTCTAATGTTTCGATCATTGCAAGGGCTGCAATAGGGTCTCTGCATCGCATTTCTTTGCATTCATTTGTTTTCCACCGAGGTGGGCATTGCTCTATTGGTTGTGATTTTATCTGCCCCATTGCACCAACATGTGCTTCACATTCAATGCCCAGTTTGTTGAGAAGTGGAGAGAGTAATGCTGCTGAAGCGACTAATGCAGCGGTTAATCGAGCACTTGAAACCCCCCCGCCGCGTAAGTCAGCCTCTCCGTTGGTCCTCTTTTGCATCACCATGTCTTGGTGTCCTGGGCGAGGGTGTTCCGGTAAGAAACTGTAATCTTTAGATTTAGCATCTACATTGGCGATGGAAATCTCAATTTCACCACCTGTTGTTTTTCCATCTTCCACACCTGATAGAATTTCAACAACATCCGGTTCTTTCCGTTTGCTAGCATAACGACCACCAGGGCGTCGTGATATCATTGCAAGTTCAATCGCCGAAAAATCGATTTCAATTCCTGCGGGTACACCTGCTAGAAAAGCTCCTACGCGGGGGCCATGACTTGTCCCAAAAAGGGTGAGACGAATCCATTCTCCGAGGTGCATGTGCATTGGACTCAGCAGAACGAGCCGCCCTCTCCTCAAGAAGGTGCGTCTCCCATCTCTTCTTCTGCTACTATGCTCAAAAACGATGTTTCAATCACTTTATTGATATTTGAGTTGTTTTCAAAAAGTTTGAGTAATCGGTCACAGGTCGGTTGGCTTACTTTTGGTGCAACCACCACAATGGCGTTCCCTGAACCAGTCATCCCCGCAGCACGTGCACCATTTAGGATTGCATCATTGGTTATTTTTTTTCCTTGAACATCGTTCATTACGGCAACAGTTCCTCGACCATTCCAAGTCAAGGCGACTAATTCATTCATTTCTTGCAAAGCTGTAAGTGAATTTTGATAGGAGGCAGCATAGGGGATAAAATCTTCCAACTCTGGACGTTTAGGGCGTTCTCCACGGCAAATAACCATGACACTCCAATCCTCTGATTTGGGGCCATTACCTTCAAACAAAACGCCTTCAGCGATACTATTTGCTTGTGGGTCAATGAGTTTCCATCCAGGTGTAAGACAAGCCCAAGCATCATCAATCGAACCAGTGAGAGATACATTTGCCTCTATTTGTGCTTGAGAAGCCATAGCCACAAATTCTTCATCACTTACTTCTGAGTTGGTAGAATCAGCAAGTGCACGAAGTGCACCTATTGCTGTAGCTGCGCTTGATTTGAGGCCTTGTCTTGGAGGGATTTGGCTTATGACTGCCCAATATAATTTGTCTGAAGAGAGGCCATTTGGAAGTTCAAAACCACCAGCAAGCCAAGCATTGATTACAGCAGGGAGTAATCCATCGGGGTCATCGACTTTACGTTTACTTGGTTTATCTAGTAAACGAACAGCTAAAGGCAAGTCAAGGCCAATACTCGCACCGTATCCAATTCCTGCAGCATGCAATAAGCTACAACCGCCATTTGCATTCCCAGAACCTAATACAGCCATTTCATCATCTCTCACAAACAGAACTTGAGATTGAAGCACCTATGTGCCTCGCCCCCATGTCGCTCCAACCAATGACACTTTCACC
>Ga0066849_10001307_pt1 | contig 10278 bp, 8 predicted proteins | sample ETNtaG_9_FD_65492 | JGI IMG/M metagenome (GOLD analysis project Ga0066849, IMG submission 65492) | Marine microbial and viral communities from oxygen minimum zone, Eastern Pacific Ocean - ETNP201406SV69 | ecosystem: Environmental > Aquatic > Marine > Oceanic | place: Pacific Ocean: Eastern... | reverse complement strand
AACATTATGTATTAATAAATCTAATGAATTTGAAGATACAACAATGTCACTATTAAGAGCCCATATATACTTACATTTATCAGAATTTAAAGCCACATTGATTCCAACATTAAGGGCTGAAGCATAACCAAGATTACTATTCTGTTCAAAAATTACTATTTGATGATTATTAATATGTTTGTGATATATGTTTTCGACTAACTGTACTGTATTATCAGTGGAGTTATTATCTACCAGAACAATGTTAAAATTATAATTTTTTAATGATAATATTGAATCTAAGCAATTAACAATATATCTAGATGAATTGTAACTAACAACGATAATATAACATCTTAAATCATCCATTATAAGAACTTAAGTCAAGATCATCTAATAGTTTCTGGTCATAATCAAAATCTGAATAATTATATTTATTTATATTACCAGAATCAATTATTCTTATTGTATTAACTAAATTTTGCTTTGGAATATTACAAAAATTAAATATTTCACATATAACTTTTTCAGAATTATTTAGTAATTGTTCATAGGATATGTTCAAGATATTATCACCAAAAACATTGTTATTTATATTCATTTGATTTAAATATTTTTTATATAATATCAAGCAGTCATTAACAGTATTAATATTAAAAGAACTTAGAATATCACCTTTATTTATTGAAAGAATTGGTAAAAAGTAAGATAATATTTTATTATTCAAACTCGAGTCAAGTTCATGCAATTTCCTTTGACGTGAAAGAATACTTTTAGATACATCCAAAGGATTGCGAACTATATTAATTATTTTTAATTCAGGAAATAATTCTTTCCATATATGTAAAGTAAAAACATTCACGGGATCTTTCCATCCCCACTTGTCTCCATAACAAAAAAATGATTTATTAAATAATAAATTTGATAGACCAAAATATAATATATTATTAATTCGACTAGAAAGAACATTTGATAGCTTCTTACAAATAATAGCTTTATCATTATCTCTTATTGAACATAATGATTCAGGGTTATCCCAAGAACATCCTTTAGATGATAAAATCCATTTATTAATTCTTTGAAAATAAACTGATTCATTATTTACATCTAATTGTGATCCAAAAAATATTCCATTTAATATTAAAATTTCAGATATAAGAGATGTACCAGAACGATGCATGCCAGTAACAATAATTGGATCAACATTCATTTTATAATCCAATCATCAAAGCATATCCCTGTTAAGGAGCTTAACTTGCGTGTTTCCTCATTATTCCAATCTATAAATTTATTATCAATAGATGAATAATTTAATCTTGCAATATTATCAGGTAAATTAACTGAACTTAAATTTTCTATAATTCTTATAATTTTATAACGATAATAACTTGAAGGTATAAGGAATCTACCAATTTTCTTGAAAAGATTATTTTCATATAAGTTTTTATTAAAAAAATCAAATTTTAATATTGATGAACGATTCAAATGTATATCACTATTTAAATTATCGTTATACTCTAAATCTAAAAATTCATATATTTTTTTTATGAAATTTATTCTAGATTTGGAATTAACAAAATCTTCGAATTTTAAAAATAAATAATCTGAATTTGGAAATACTTCTTTGCATTTCTTAACCTTTTTAGAATATTCTCCTCTTAAAATATAGCTATGATTTGAAAATGAAAAATTATCAACATCATTATTTAAACGGTGATTTTCAACTTTAAGTGCATCATTAAATGAATAATCATCTAAATTTCTTTTTTTACTCATTAAATAATGAGAATAAGCTCTTTCAATAGGTTTTCTAAAGATTATAATTAACTTTGGATATTTAACATGTTTTTTAATATTTAATAAGCTATGTTCATAATGCAAATAAGAAGGATCAACTTCTCCCTTTAAAACATAATCATCTTCTTTGAACATATCCAAATACCAATTTAAACCTTTTTTATAATTAGTACTAAAAAAATGAGTTTCTTTTCTATATGGTAAACTTATTCTAGTATCTTGTGATAAAATAGCATGCAAAGAAGATGTTGCTGCTTTTTGTACACCTATTATAAAAAAAGATGGGACATGTCTCATATACATATAAATTAAATTCGATTTAAAGAATACTTCCTGATACGAGAAGAGGTAAATAGAAGTATAACAGAAATAAAAAAGGAAATAATTAAAAAACTTAAAACAATCAAAAATCTTTTAGGATATTCCTTATATAATGATGGATAAGCAGAATCAAGTACATTAATAAACAATCGTTCTTTAGATTCTTCAATCTTAGACAATTCAAATTGCTTTTTAAGAGTAATATAGACTTCTTGATTTACATCTACAGATCTTATTAATCTTAATCTTTGTAACTGTAATTCTGGAGTATCTTGATTTAAAGGGTATAAATTACGGAATTCTGTTAATTTATTTTCAGAATCATATAATTCAATTTTTGATAATTCCAATCTGTCCTTTAAATATTTTTTAGTTTTCGAAGCAAACCTACGCTGTTCCAAACTTACATAATCAACAACATATTGAGAAATATAGTTAGCTATATCAGCAGCAAGTTTAGGTTCATCCATTAAAACAGTAATTTGGATTAAACCTGAATTCATTTCATCAACATCTATTAGTTCATCTAATTTTTCAATTGCATCTTGCTCAAACTGCAATGTGGTATCAACTTTATGAACATTAAATGAATTATTAATAAATGATGAAATCGAAGGAATTATTGATTTTTTATTAATTTCCCAATATGAAATAAGATTTACTGGATATTGAAACTTATCATTATTCCATTTCTTATAAATAATTTCTTTTTTCAAGCTTCTACTTTCAATAATATCAGGAATATAAAAATTATTTTCGTTGGAGAGATTATTAATACCTAGAGTTTCTATTAAATCGCTGAAATCACTAAAAATCTCACCACTATCTGATAATTCACCTGCAGGATACATAGTAATTTCTGATTTATAATAAACATTTGATAAAATTGAGTAAAAAAAAGAAATAATCAGGGCATAAAAGAGTATTTTTTTTATAAATAATTTATTTAATTTAATAAAATCAATCAAATCATTGAAATTTTCGATATTGATACTCTTTGTTTTCATAGTTTAATTATTTGAAGCACTTTGTATTACTGCTAATAAGGTTGCAAGTTGTCCAACAAGACCCATAGATTCTTGTAATTTATTCCATAAATTAAAATCTTCTTTTGGTTCTACAAATATAACTTCACCATTTTCTAAATAAGTGTAGTTGCCTCTAACTTTCTTTTTTTGATTATTTGATTTAATAATATAGACTGACCTTGTTGCTCTAGATGTTTTCCCTCCAGAGGTCTCGATATAATCATAAATACTATTACTTTTTATAAATGGGTATCTACCTGGATTGGTAACAGCTCCTATAATTTCCACATATCTGATTTCTGGCATAATCTGTACTTCATCTCCAAGATTCAATTCATATTCTAATATCTTTTGAGTAGTTTCATAATGATTTGATTTAATTATACCCTTTTTAACAATTGACCTAGATTTTAAATAAGAAATCTCGGACATAGTTCTCTTAGATGGAGCTATTATTTTAATACGTTTAAGTTCTAGATCTTCCTCAGATTCTAATATATTATTATTAATATAAATCTTGTTAATATCTGCATTATCTGTAAGACCACCTGAAGTCACTATTAAATCATTAACTGTCATTCCTGCAGATATGACATAACTTCCAGGTATATTAATTTCTCCGGATATTGACACCATATTCCTATTGTTCAATTTATTGTACACTTCAATCAAGATGTGATCATAGGATTCTATATCAAAAGGAATGTCTAAATTTATATTTATTAAAGGGCTATTTAATCTAGTTACTACAGCTGCTTTCGAAACAAAATCTGAATATCCTCCAGCTATATCAACTACTGTACTTAAATTGTCACCATCTAGATATTCATATCTACCAGGATTCATCACAGCTCCATATATATCAAAATACATTCCATGTTCATTTAGAGTTAAAATATCACCTTCTTTCAAATAAGGATTATGATCATGACGGATCTTATTAATCAAGCAATCTATATTTATATCGTTATTAAGTAAAATATTTCTTTTAGAAACATTTTGTCTTTTATTAGAAGGTACTGTTGTTAAAAAAATTTCGAATGCATCTACAACTGTTGTCAATGGGTTAATTAATATTTTCGAATTACCATAACTTAGACCTTTAATATTTATATAAAACGATCTAATGTCAGTTAAGGTAACATTAATATTTGCATTGTTATACTTCTTTTTACAGTGATTCTCAATGTGTTCATATGCTTCTTTTAATGATAAAAGTTCTAAATTAATAATTCCTAGACTTGGAATGATAATATCGCTTGTAGGTGATACAACAAGATAATTATTAAATGAATAATTATTTGCAGAAAAGCTAAGATAGAACTCATCTCCAGGACCAACAATATACTTATTAATATTAATTAAATCATTTAGCAAGACTGTGTTTTTATCATTCGCAATTCTTTCATTATAACTCAAACTATTATTTAATAACAGAGGAGAAATATTTTTTGTATCAAGACTTTCATAGTCCTGTAATAAAGCAATATTTAATAAAAACACAATATAAAACAACATTAAATTAATCCAATTTTATTTCTTAAATACCATTCTAAAGATAATAGAAAAATCATAGTTATAAACAAATATGAATACGAAACTAAATTATTTCTTTTATAATTTACATTATTAGAATCTGAAAATTCAATATTATCTAAAAATTGATCTATATCATAGTACGGTGAATATATTCCACCAGTTTTATCACTAATTGATTTAAGTAAATTTGAATTTAAATATATATTTTTTTCTTCAGGATTAAAATCACTCACAAGTAAGTCAATGTTGCTACTGTTAATTTTAATATTATTAACATTCGAAAATGCTTTAAAAGAAAATTTCGAGCTATTATTTATCATAGTCTCAAATAATAATAAATTATCATCTATTTTTTCATAGTTGTATAAACGATTATAAAAAAAATTGTTTCTATTATTGTATACATCAACATAGATACTATCATATATATATGATTTATTTGTTTGCAAATATAATTTAATGGTATCCCCTATAGAGTGCTGATTATGGTTTGAGTATAATTCTAAGTATTTTTTATTATCATAAATAAAATCATCAAAAAGAAGTTTAATCAAAGAATGCTTGTTATTATTTAAGATTTTAAGATTTCTACTAAAAAGATATAAATCATCAATAAAGATAAGTAATTTATTATTATCTTTAGAAATAATTGAGTTTCCATTTTGATAACCAAAAACCGAATTATCACAAATAATCCCATAACTCATATCTAGTGGTGGAATAACATAGGATTTATTATTATATGAATAAGATGTGAGATCTGTTTTATAAGAATCAATCGAGTTATCAAAATATTTGCAATTACAATCATTTAAAAAATCAATATTAGTATTATCTTTATTATCTGGCCCTATAAGATAAGCTACTTTATTATCAGAATTATTTTCAAGTTTATCACTTAATAAATCCATATCGATTGAATTGCTGGGAAAATTATCTAGAATAAGTATATCATAATTATTGAAATCTATGGATTCAATTTTTTTGTTCCACAAGTCACCCTTTAATCTATATAGATGTGTTATTTCATAGTCATTTAAATCAGAGATTAAATTTTGTTTAATGAATTTTGTATTATTTGAAATACTACCAGATATAAATAAAACAGAATCTTGATTTAAATCATTATTATTAATACTATAAAAAATTGAATTATTATCGAACATTGTTTCATTTTTATATTTATCAATATATAAAATATTATTATTTTCAATAATAGATTTTGATAATGTTAAATTTTTAAAGAATTTATTATATCCTTTTCTAATATTAAAATCACCTATAATAAGATTGGTAGTACTAGAATTAGACATATATATATTCTGATTAAAATAATCAATATTTAAATTAGCTGAAAATTCAACATTAAGACTTACACTATCTCCTGAAATTTCATAATTCAATAGTTTTATTGATATATCATTATCTCCGATTATATTATTACCTACTCCCAAAATATTTAATTTATTTCTAAGATTTATTTGAAAATTTTCAAGACCATATGTACTAACGCCATCTGTTAAAATAATAGAATTATCATGAATGTTGTTAAGCATATTATTAAAATTAGTATATTTATCGTTAAATCGTAGGTTGTCAATAGAATTAACTGACTCATATTTCTCCCCAAATATAAAGTATTTAAGCTTTATTTCTTTACTTTCAGCCCATGAATTTATCTTATTAGTTAATACTCTATAATCTAGAGCAATATCAGTAATATTTTTTTTCATGCTTAAAGAATTATCAAAAACAATAGATAGAGTTTTATCCTTATTTTTTTCATTTATAATTTGAGGATTAATAAAAATAAATAATAAAATAATTAGAAATGAAAATCTAATAAAAAGCAGAATATATTTTATCTGACTTTTCACTTTCGATAATACAGCTAGGTAATTATAGAATAATAATGAAAATAAAATAAAAATAAATAAAAAGTAATAATCAAGAACAAAATTATCAATTGAGAAATTCATATATTTATCTAGTTAATTTTTTATTGAAGAAAATGGTAAAATATCAATATTTGAAGATAAACCTTTTTTATATTTCATATAGCCAGCCATTGCAATCATTGCAGCATTATCTGTGCAATATTTTAAATCAGGAAATATAATGTTGACATTATTATCAGACATAAAACCTTTAGACTTTATTCTAAATCTTGTATTTGCTGATACACCACCAACAATAAGAATATTATTCACTCTATTTTCATTTAATACAATTTTCAATTTATCAAACAATGTATCTATTATTGATTCTTGATAACAGGCTGCAATATTACTGATTTCATTTTCCATTGTTTCCTTAGATAATTTATTTACTTTATACAAAAGCGCAGTTTTTAAACCACTAAAAGAAAAATCTGCGATATTCGATTTTACTTTTGGTATTGTAAATTTATACTCACCTAGTTTTCCATTTAATGAAGCTTTATCAATTTCTGGACCTCCAGGGTACTTTAAACCCAAAATCCTAGCACCTTTATCAAAAGCTTCTCCTGCAGCATCATCAACAGTTTTAGATAATACTATATAATCAGTTTCATTTTCAATTTTCAATATCTGAGTATGACCGCCAGATACAAGCAAACATAAAAATGGAAAATCAATATTGTTATCTATTAAACCAGATGCAATATGCCCATGAAGATGGTTTATGCCTATAAGAGGAATTTTCAAGCCTATACTTAATCCTTTTGCATAATTAAGACCAATTAATAAACTTCCAATTAGACCAGGTCCTTGAGTTACTGCTATAGCAGTAATATCATCAAAACTTAAAGAAGAATCCTCTACTGATTGTAAAACTACTCTATGAACTAATTTCTCATGATCTTTTGAAGCTAGGTATGGGACAACACCACCATACTCTGAATGAACTAATTGAGAAACAATAACATTGGAAAGAATACGACCATCTTTTAAAATAGAAGCTGATGTTTCATCACAAGAGGTTTCAATACCTAGTATTACCAAAATATAAACTTAAACTACAAAATATTTAGCAAAAAAATATTATTCTTTGCTTTCATCAGGATTATCACTATTGTTAGAATTTTCATCATTATCAGTAAGGTTATCATTATTAGATGATTCATTATTTATTGATAATGCAATTCTACGATTTTGAGAATTAACTTCTTCAACTATCAAAGATAATTTATCATTAACTTTATAATTATCTATACTATCATTAAGTTTACTAGCAGGTATAATACCTTCAAAATCATTTTCTAATAGAACAACAATTCCTTTATCCATAGTAAAAAGTATTTTACCTTCTATGCTATCCTTTTCATTTACAAAAGAATCAATTGAATCCCATGGATCATCAGTTAATTGTTTTATACCTAAATGAATTTTTTTCTCTTCACTAGATATATCAATCAGTTTCACTTCAACATTATCATTTTGCTTATAAATATCAGCTGGATTTTTAATTTTTCTAGTCCAAGATATATTAGCATTAGCAACAAAACCTTCAATATCATCATCTATTTGGACATAAAAACCATTTGTAATCAGATTATTTATACTACCTTTGAAAATATCACCGACTTTATACTTGTCTTCAACTTTAGACCATGGATTTTCAGATAGTTGCTTTATTCCTAATGATATTTTTTTATTATCTATATCAACAGATAATATGATTACGTCTAACTTATCTCCTACTTTATAAATATCAGCTGGATGTTTGATATGTTTTGTCCATGAAAATTCAGATATATGGACAAGCCCTTCAATACCTTCCTCAACTTCAATAAATATTCCATAATTCATAATATTTACAACTTTCCCAACAACTTTTGTATTTTCAGAATACTTATCTTTAATATTTGCCCAAGGATCTGATGCTAATTGCTTAGTTCCTAATGAAATACGATTTTTTACTTCATCAATATCAATAACTTTAACTTTTATATTTTCTCCTATAGATAATTTATCAGAAGGATGATTAATTCTACCCCAAGTTATATCTGTGATATGTAACAAACCATCTATACCATTACCCAAATCAATAAATGCTCCAAAATCAGTAATATTTTTAACCATACCATCTAATTCTGTACCAACATCTAGCTTTTCTAATATTTCTTTCTTATTCTGATCATAAGAATCAGACATTAAGGCTTTACGTGAAACAACTATATTTTGTCTCATTTCATTGAATTTAACAATCTTGAAATTAAACTCTTTGTTTAAATAAGAATCAAAATCACTAACAGGCTTAATATCTATTTGTGAACCAGGTAAAAAGGAATTAACACCACCAAGGTCCACTACCATTCCTCCTTTAATTCTTTTTGTAATTGTTCCTATTATTTCACTTTCATCATTAAAAGCATTTCTTAACTTCAACCACTTATTTTCAAAATCTGCACGTTCTTTTGACAATATCAGTCTACCGTGACGATCTTCAAAAACAACTAAAAAGATCTCTACTTCTTCGCCAATAGTTGGAACAATATCAAACTCAGACAAACTTACAGTGCCTTCAGATTTAAATCCTATGTCAATCAATACTTCTTTATCATTCACAGCCACTACTTTTCCAGTAACAAGTTGTTTCTCATTTAGTTCCGCTATATTAGCAGCATATAAGTCCTCATTTTCAAAAGCACTTACTGAATTTATTTCTTTATCGATATCATTTATTTCATTTAAATCATAAGATTTTAATTTTAAAATATTTGAATCTAAATAATCAACTTTTAATTTTTTTTCATATTCAGGATTTTCAACTTCTTTTAATTCTGAAACTACTACTTCAATATTTTCATCAGCTTCATCATTAATCATTTCGATTGATTCAGCTACTACTTCTTCAGAATTTGTTGATTCACTAGAGTCTAATTCTTGTTTATCATCATTTATTATCATTCATTTACCTTATTTTGTTATATATTTTATTAACTTGTTCTACAATAGACATATTTGTTGTATCAATTTCTATTGCATCATCAGCTTTAATAAGAGGAGAAACTAATCGTTCTATATCATTTTTATCTCTACTAATCAAATTAGCTTTAATTTCTTTCTTACTAATATTAATATTCTTTTTACTAAACTCAACATATCTACGATTAACTCGTGATTCCACTGATGCAATTAAGAAAAATTTATAGTCAGCATTTGGAAAAACAACTGTTCCTATATCTCTTCCTTCACATACAATGTTTTTATTTAAAGATATAGATCTTTGTTTATCAATTAAATATTCTCTAATTACAGAGTTATTACTAATCAAGTTTATATTTCTATTAATATCTTCATGATTAAGATATTTTGTAATGTTTTTTCCATTCCAAAGAACAGTACTTAAAGTAGGACCACCAAGATTTATAGTATTTTGACGGATAAAATCATTCACAATTAAATCCAAACTATCAAATAAATTATTTTTAATAAAAACATATGTTATTGCTCTAAATAGTAAACCACTATTTAAATGTATATAACCTAGTTTTTTAGATAATAATTTTGCTGTAGTTGATTTACCCGAGGCAGCTGGACCATCAATAGATATTATCATATTAATATATTTCTCTTATTCAAAAAGCCTGATAATATACTATATTTAGAAGAAGAATTAAAATTAATTT
>Ga0066849_10001303_pt1 | contig 10280 bp, 4 predicted proteins | sample ETNtaG_9_FD_65492 | JGI IMG/M metagenome (GOLD analysis project Ga0066849, IMG submission 65492) | Marine microbial and viral communities from oxygen minimum zone, Eastern Pacific Ocean - ETNP201406SV69 | ecosystem: Environmental > Aquatic > Marine > Oceanic | place: Pacific Ocean: Eastern... | reverse complement strand
AAAGAAGGATCAGATTTAGTTCTTTCAAGAAATACTCCTTATATAAATACAATATCTCCCGAAGAAGAAAAGAAATCACCAGGAGACCAAAATCTAGAAAGAAAAATTCGTTCGTTAATTAGATGGAATGCTGCAGCAATGGTAGTTAGGGCAAATAAAAAAAATCCTGAGTTAGGAGGGCACATAGGAACATTTGCTTCTGCAGCAACATTGTATGATGTAGGGATGAATCATTTTTGGAGAGCGAAAAATAATAAATTTGGAGGAGATTTAATTTATTTTCAAGGTCATAGCGCCCCAGGAATGTATGCAAGAGCGTTTCTTGAAGGAAGAATAACTGAAAAAGAATTAGATCGTTTTAGACAAGAAGTTAATCTTGGTGGACTATCTTCGTATCCACACCCATGGTTAATGCCAAAGTTTTGGCAATTTCCAACTGTGTCTATGGGGCTTGGCCCTATAATGTCTATTTATCAGGCAAGATTTAATAAATATTTAATTAACAGAGGTTTATTAAAAGATGAAGGAAGAAAAATTTGGTGTTTTTTAGGTGATGGTGAAACTGATGAACCAGAATCTTTAGGTGCAATCGGTTTAGCTGCTAGAGAAAAGTTAGATAATTTAATTTTTGTAGTTAATTGTAACTTGCAAAGACTGGATGGTCCAGTAAGGGGAAATGGAAAAATTATTCAGGAGTTGGAGGGTATTTTTAGAGGAGCGGGCTGGAATGTTATCAAGGTAATTTGGGGATCATACTGGGATTCTTTGCTAGCAAAAGATAAAACAGGCTTATTAATTAAAAGAATGGGAGAAGCAGTAGACGGAGAATACCAGGCGTTTAAAGCAAAAGGAGGAGCATATGTGAGAGAAAAATTTTTTGGAAAATATCCAGAATTATTAAATCTTGTTTCTCAAATGACCGACAGAGATGTTTGGAAACTTAATAGAGGTGGACATGATCCGCATAAAGTTTATGCAGCTTACCATAAAGCAATGCAAACTAAAGGTGCACCAACAGTAATTTTGGCAAAAACAATAAAAGGATATGGGATGGGTAAATCAGGAGAAAGTATAAATACTACTCATCAACAGAAAAAATTAGATGATGAGGACTTATTATATTACAGAGATAGATTTGATGTTCCTTTAACTGATAAACAGGTAAAAAATATAGAATATTATAAACCTCCAGAAAACTCTCCAGAAATTAAATATTTAAAACAATGTAGAATGAAATTAGGGGGAAATTTACCTGAAAGATCATCTTTTGCAAAAGCAATAAAAACTCCACATGTAGATATTTTTAGTTCTATGAAAGAATCTACTGGAAAAAAAGAAATGTCGACCACAATGATCTTGGTGAGAATGCTTACAAATTTATTAAGAGATAAGAATGTAGCTCCAAGACTAGTTCCAATTATTCCTGATGAAGCAAGAACTTTTGGTATGGAAGGTTTTTTTCAAAAAATAGGTATATATTCTCACGAAGGCCAAAAATATGAACCTGTTGATTCAGAACAATTAAGTTCATACAGAGAAGATATAAGAGGTCAAGTTTTGGAAGAAGGTCTTACCGAAGCAGGAGCAATGTCATCTTGGATTGCCGCAGGAACATCTTATGCTAATCATGATATATCAATGATCCCAATTTATACTTTCTATTCAATGTTTGGTTTCCAAAGGGTTGGTGATTTCGCTTGGGCCGCAGGAGACAATCAAACTAGGGGTTTTTTAATAGGAGCAACAGCAGGAAGAACAACTCTTGCTGGTGAAGGTTTGCAACATGCAGATGGACATAGCCACATACTTTCTTCTGTAATTCCTAATTGTAAGTCATATGACCCTACATATGGGTATGAGCTTGCAACAATATTTCGAGAAGGTTTAAGAAGAATGTATGAAAAACAGGAAAATATTTTTTATTATATAACGACTATGAATGAAAACTACCCACATCCTGCAATGCCAAAAGAAAAAAGTACAGAAGATGGAATTTTAAAAGGTATGTACTTATTCAAAGAATTTAATAAAAATAAAAAAACAAAAATTCAATTACTTGGTTCAGGAACTATTCTTAGAGAAATGATTAAGGCAGCTGAAATTTTAGAAAAAGAGTATCAAATTGATAGTAATGTTTGGAGTGTAACTAGCTTTAATGAACTAAGGAAAGAAGCAATAGAAACTGAAAGATATAATCTTTTAAATCCTGATAAAAAATCAAAAAAATCTTATGTTGAAGAATGCTTATCTTCAACCGAAGGACCTGTTTTAGCGGCTTCAGATTATATACGTTTAAACTCAGATCAAGTAAGACCTTTTATAAATAAAAGTTTTTATTCTTTAGGTACTGATGGTTATGGGAGAAGTGATACAAGAAAAAATTTAAGGAAATTTTTTGAGGTTGATAAAGAACATCTAGTTACATATGCACTTAGTATTTTAAACAAGGAACAATTAATTTCTTCGAAACATTTTAAAGACGCAATAAAAAAATATAATATTGATCCACAAAAACCAATTCCGACCAAAATATAAAATATGTCTGAAAACAAAAAAATATCTGCAACACCTATAGTTAGAAAATTTGCAAGAGAACTTGGTGCCGATATTAATAAAATTAAAGGATCTGAAAGAAAAGGTCGAGTAACTGAAAATGATATAAAAAAATATATAAATTTTGAATTAAATAATGACAAAAAGATTAATCAAAATATAAATAAAAATAATAAAGAAAATCAATTTAAACATTCAGATTTTGGAGAAATAGAGATTAAAGATATTCCAAGAGTAAAAAAGTTTGCAGCTCCATTTCTTTCTAAATCCTGGAGCACAATTCCTCATGTAACTCATCATGACGAAATAGATGTAACCGAAATGGAAGATTTTAGAAGCAAATTGAAAGATAATTATTCTGGGGAAAAAATAAAATTAACTCCTTTAGTATTTATTATTAAAGCCTTAGTAAATGCATTAAAAAAATTTCCATCATTCAATTCATCAATTGATGATATTGAGACTGGCAAAATAACTTATAAAAAATATTTTCATATAGGAATAGCTGTGGACACTCCCCATGGCTTAATGGTGCCAAAAATAAGAGATGTTAACAGAAAAGGTATAGGAGATTTGAGTAAAGAACTTATAGATATAAGTAACAAATGCAGAAATTTAAAAATAGATAAAAAGGAATTTTATGGAGGATCAATTACTATTTCAAGTCTAGGTGGAATAGGAGGATCTTTTTTTACACCTATAATAAATTATCCTGAAGTTGCAATTTTAGGAGTTAGTAAATCATCGAAAAAACAAGTTTACACAGATAGTGATTTTAAAATTCGAACAATATTACCCATTTCCCTTTCTTATGATCATAGAATTATTGATGGAGCTGAGGCTGCAAGATTTTGTAATGAATTAAAAGAAAATCTTGGAAAAAATTTTGCTTATATGTTGGCTTTATAACATGTCTAAGACAACTTCATTATTAAGCGCACTTATTTGTACTATTATTTGGGGAACAACATTCATAGCACAAGAAACAGGAATGAAGCTAATTGGCCCATATGTTTTTAATGGAGTAAGATTTTTTGTAGGATTTTTGGCGCTAGTTCCTTTCTATTTATTAATTGAAAGAAAAAAAACATCAAAAGAAATTTCAAAAAATAAATCTAAATTTTTTTTATTATCTATTTTAATAGGTATATTTTTATTTTTAGGTTCTGTTTTTCAGCAAGTAGCATTACTTTATACAGATGTAGCAAATGCTGCTTTTTTTACAATTTTTTATGTTCCAATGGTACCAATAATAGTATTTTTTTTATTTAAAAAAAAAATTCACTGGAGTGTATGGCCTTCAGTAATTTTGTGTGTAATTGGCGGATATCTATTAACTAATTTTCAAGACGCAACAATTAGACTAGGTGATACATTAGTAGTTGTTGGTGCAATTTTTTGGAGCTTGCATATAATTTTTGTTGGAAAAATAATAGAAGAATTTGATACACCAATTTTAATTGGGTTAATACAAACTATTGTTGTATCTTTTTGTTCTATAGTTTTAGCATTAATATTTGAAGAATTTATTTTAATAAATATTATTAATCAAAAATTGCAAATTCTTTACGCTGGAATTTTGTCAGGTGGAATAGCATTCGTACTTCAAATCTATGCTCAAAAAAATATTTCACCAGCACCTTCTGCAATAATTTTTTCATTAGAAGGAGTTTTTGCAACTATAGCAGCCTGGATAATTTTGAGTCAGGTATTAAACATAAATAATATTCTTGGCTGTATATTTATTTTAGCTGGAGTTTTAATTTCTCAATTAATTCCCGAAATGAAGAAAATTAGTTATAAATAATAGTAAGAAGCACAAGAGCTAAAAAAATCCTGTAGTAAACAAATACATTTAATGAAAAATTTCTAACGTAAATCAAAAAATATTTTATAGTTAAATAAGAAAATATGAATGAAAAAAATGTTGAGAGAAAAATTAAATAAGTGAATTTAAATCCTTTTTCAAAAATATCATTTAATCCTAAAACGCTAGCACCAATCAATGCAGGGACAGAAAGATAAAAAGAAATTTTTGATGCATCTACTCTACTAAAGTTAAGAAATCTTCCAGCTGTTATCACAATTCCAGATCTGCTTACACCCGGCATTAAAGCAAGAACTTGTAGTAAACCAATTAAAAAAATATTTTTTAAAGTAAGATCTTTATCAATGTACCTTTGTATTTTAAATCTATCAGCAAAGTAAAGTAAAATCCCGAAAAGCAAGGTTGTCCATGCAATTATTTTTATTTCTCTTAAATATTCTATTAGACCAGTTGTATAAAAGAAGTAACCAAATATTATTAAAGGTATAGAGCCAAAAAATATTAAATTTAGTAAATTTTTATTTTGAAAAATATTGACAAAATCTTTTCTGAAATAAAATATAATCGCAATTAGTGAACCCAAGTGTAAACTTATATCAATCTCAATGGATCTAAAGTCAAATTCAGTAATTTTTGATATTACAATTAAATGTGCAGATGAACTTACGGGTATAAATTCAAAAAATCCCTGCACAAAAGATAGAATTAATACTTCTAAATAATATGTAATCATAAGGGCAAGTCGTTCGTAAACTAAATATATCGAAAATAAAGCAATTCCATGAAAACATAATAGATATGCAAAAAAGTAAAAAAGCCCTAAAAACACTATTAAAAATATAATTCAGGTCAGTATATATGACCCAATTATGCTTTAAGTGAGCAATATATTGAGATATATGAATTATATTATGGCAGAGAAAATGCTAAAATTTGTAAAAATAGGTCAACAAAATCCTCCTAAAAGAGACACAGGTGAAAGAAAAGGCGATTTTAATGAAATTTACAGAGAATTAATTAGTGAAAAAGCAAAAGAACAATCAAGTAGATGTTCTCAATGTGGAGTTCCATTTTGCCAAGTCCACTGCCCTTTAAGCAATAACATACCAGATTGGCTAAAACTAACTGCTGAAGGAAGATTACATGAAGCATATGAACTGTCTCAAAGTACCAATAATATGCCAGAAGTATGTGGAAGAATATGCCCCCAAGACAGATTATGTGAAGGAAATTGTGTTATTGAACAATCTGGACATGGCACAGTAACAATAGGATCTGTAGAAAAATTTATAACCGAAAATGCCTGGGCCAATGGTTGGATAAAACCAATTGAAATCCAAAATGAAAAAGAAGAGAGTATTGGAATAATAGGAGCCGGTCCAGCAGGACTGGCATGTGCAGAAGAATTGAGAAAACAAGGATTTCAAGTAACAGTTTATGATAGATACGATCGAAATGGTGGTCTTTTAATTTATGGAATTCCAAATTTTAAATTGGAAAAACTTGTAGTTGAAAGAAGAACAGAATTATTAAAAAAAGGTGGAATAAAATTTATAAATAATTTTGAGATAGGAAAAGATTCAACACTGCAAGAATTAAGAAAAAAACATAATGCCATTTTGATTTCGACAGGAGTATATAAAGCTAGAGAAGTAGATTTGCCAGGAAGCGACCTAGATAATATTTTTCCAGCTATGGATTTTCTTACTGCTTCAAACAAAAAAGGACTAGGAGATGAGGTAAAGCTATTTGATAACGGAACATTAAATGCTAACGGAAAAAATGTTGTTGTAATAGGAGGAGGAGATACAGCAATGGATTGTGTTAGAACTGCAGTAAGACAAGAAGCAAAATCAGTGAAGTGTTTATATAGAAGAGATAAGGAAAATATGCCAGGTTCATTACGAGAAGTTAATAATGCAGAAGAAGAGGGAGTAGAATTTGTATGGCTGACAGCCCCAAAAAAATTTTTAGGAAAAAATAAAATTGAAAGTTTAGATGTAGAGAGAATTGAATTAGGAGAACCAGATGATACAGGAAGAAAAAAGCCAATTATAATAGAAAATTCTAATTTTAATATTAAAGCAGATTTAGTTATAAAAGCACTTGGATTTGACCCCGAGAATCTTCCAAATTTATTTTATGAAGAAAAACTGAAAGTCACAAAATGGGGAACTTTAAAAATAGATTTTGATACAATGGAAACTTCAATCCCAGGTGTTTTTGCGGCTGGAGACATAGTAAGAGGTGCATCACTTGTAGTTTGGGCAATTAAAGATGGGAGAGATGTTGCGCAATCAATAATAAAATATATTAATTTAAATAAAAAAAAAAAAGTTGCTTAATGGATATTAGAGAAAAAAATTTAAGATTATTAGAAAAAAATTATGTTTATTCAAAACAAATGGAACACGATGCATGTGGTGTGGGACTTGTGGCTTCTACCGATGGTACAAAAACAAGAGAAGTTGTCGAATATGGAATCAAAGCTTTGAAAGCAGTATGGCATAGAGGAGCTATTGATGCTGATGGAAAAACTGGAGACGGAGCAGGAATTCACATTGAAATTCCATCTAATTTTTTTATAGAAAAGATTGAATCAAGAGGTCAAAAACATGGCAATACAAATGTGTGTGTAGGAATGATTTTTCTTCCCAGAAATGATTATTATGCCCAAGAAGCTTGCCGAATTATTGTAGAAAGTGAATTAACAAAAAATAATTTTAAAATTTATGGTTGGAGACAAGTTCCAGTAAACCCATCTGTGCTAGGTGAAAAAGCTGAAATAACTAGACCTGAAATTACTCAAGTACTTTTTGCTAATAATGACAAATCTATAATTGAAAAAAATTTAGAGAGAAAATTATACGAAACTAGAAGAAGAATTGAAAAAGAATGTACAAAAAGTCATTTAAATAATTTCTATATTTGTTCATTTAGTTCTAAATCAATAATTTATAAAGGGATGTTTTTGGCTGAAGCTCTTTCAGATTTTTATACTGATTTAAAAGATGAAAGATTTATATCTAGATATGCAATTTTTCATCAACGTTTTTCTACAAATACTGCTCCAAGTTGGGACTTAGCACAACCATTTAGATCAATAGCACATAATGGAGAAATCAACACACTTAAAGGAAATATAAATTGGATGAAAGTTCATGAACAAGAAATGTTTAACCCATTGTTTGAAGATATGGAAAATTTAAAACCAGTTATACCATCAGGAAATTCAGACTCCGCATCATTAGATAATGTATTTGAATTACTAAATATGTCAGGACATTCTGCTCCATTAGCAAAACTTATGTTAATTCCTGATGCTTGGTCAAAAAAAAGTAAAATATTACCGAAAGATCATCTTCAATTATTTAATTTTTTAAATAGCACAATGGAGCCTTGGGATGGACCAGCAGCTATTGCAGGCACAGATAATGAATGGGTTATTGTTGCTACTGATCGAAATGGTCTACGTCCATTAAGATATACAATAACAAGTGATAAACTTTTATTTGCTGGTTCGGAAACTGGAATGATCAATTTAAATGAAAAAAAAATAGTTACTAAAGGAAGATTGGGACCTGGTGAAATAATTGGAGTAAGAATAAAAAAAGGAAAAGTTTATAAAAATAGTGAAATAAAAAATTATTTAGCTAAAGAATATAAGCATTTTAATAATCAAATTATTGATCTTGATAAGAAGTTTTTAATTCAAAACGAAAAAAATAGTTATGAAGGTTTGGAGCTAAAAAGAAGACAACATACATTTGGATATAGTTTAGAAGATTTAGAATTAATTTTACATCCAATGGCAGAAGATGCTAAAGAAGCAACTGGCTCAATGGGTGATGACACGCCATTAGCAGTTCTTTCTGATAAATATAGACCTTTGTATCATTTTTTTAGACAAAATTTTAGTCAAGTGACAAATCCTCCAATCGATTCTTTAAGAGAAAATAAAGTAATGAGTCTAAAAACTAGATTCGGTAATTTAGGAAATATTTTAGATTTTTCTAATTTAACTGAAGAAAATATCTATGTACTAGATAGTCCAATTTTATCAAATTCACAATTTGATAAGTTTATTAATTATTTTGGGAAAAATTATAAAATTATTGACTGTTCAATAGATGAAAATCAAAACTTAGAAGAAGCAATAGAAAAATTAGTACAAGATTCCGAAATTGCTGCTAGAGAAGGAATAACCCAACTAGTATTGTCTGACAAAAATATATCTGAAAATAGATGTCCAATTCCAATGCTTTTATGCGTTGGAGCTGTAAATACTAGTTTAATTAAACTTGGGTTAAGAGGATATGTGTCTATTAACGTACAGTCAGGAGAATGTTTGGATACGCATTCTTTCGCAATTATGATTGGTGTTGGTGCAACCACTGTGAATCCTTATCTAGCTTTTGACAGTTTATATCAAAGACACCAAAGAAATCTTTTTGGAAACTATAGTTTTGATGAATGTATTACCCGTTATATAACTTCAGTTAATTTAGGATTACTTAAAATAATGTCTAAAATGGGTATATCTGTAATAAGTTCATATAGAGGTGGATGTAACTTTGAAACTGTTGGTCTTAGCAGAACAATTGTAAATGATTTTTTTCCAGGTGTTAATTCAAAAATTTCGGGTATTGGACTTACTGGAATTGAAAAAAAAATTAGAAATATTCATAAAGAAGCATTTATGACCAACTCAAATATCTTGCCTGTAGGCGGAATATATCGTTATAGAAAAAATGGTGAAACACATCAGTACCAGGGTAAATTAATACATTTGTTACAAAGTGCAGTTTCAAATAATTCATACGATATTTATAAAAAATATACCAAGGGAATTTATGAACTTCCTCCAATAAGTCTTAGAGATTTAATTGATTTTAGGGAAAAAAATTCCATATCAATTTCTGAAGTTGAACCTGTTGAAAATATATTAAAAAGATTTGGAAGTGGAAGCATGTCTCATGGAGCATTATCCAAAGAAGCACACGAAACTTTAGCAATAGGAATGAACAGAATTAAAGGAGCTTCCTGCAGTGGAGAAGGAGGGGAAGATGATGAAAGATTCAATATTATGTCAAATGGAGATACAGCAAATTCTAGAGTAAAACAAATAGCGTCAGCTAGATTTGGAGTAACCATTAACTATTTGAACAATTGTAATGAAATTGAAATAAAAATAGCACAGGGAGCAAAACCAGGAGAAGGTGGGCAGCTTCCTGGATTTAAAGTTACAAAAGAAATTGCAAAATTAAGACATTCAACCCCGGGAGTAACTTTGATATCTCCACCACCGCACCACGACATTTATTCAATAGAAGATCTAGCCCAACTAATTTATGATTTAAAACAAATCAATCCAAATGCTAGAGTTGCAGTAAAATTAGTTGCATCTTCAGGAATTGGTACGATTGCTGCTGGAGTTGCTAAAGCAAAAGCTGACATTATTTTAATTTCTGGTCATTCCGGAGGAACTGGAGCTACACCACAAACTAGCGTAAAGTATGTGGGTATTCCATGGGAGATGGGTTTAACAGAAGTAAACCAAGTTTTAACATTAAATAATTTAAGACATTCAGTTACATTGAAAACTGACGGAGGAATAAAGACCGGAAGGGATATAGTCATTGCTGCAATGATGGGAGCAGAAGAATATGGAGTTGCAACTACTGCTTTGGTAGCTATGGGATGTATAATGGTTAGACAGTGCCATTCTAATACATGCCCTGTGGGTGTCTGTACTCAAGATGAAAAATTAAGAGAAAAATTTACAGGAACACCTGATAAAATTGTCAACCTGTTTACATTTATTGCCCAGGAGGTAAGAGAAATTTTAGCAAGTTTAGGATTTAAGCATTTAAATGAAATAATTGGGAGAACTGACCTA
>Ga0066849_10001302_pt1 | contig 10283 bp, 8 predicted proteins | sample ETNtaG_9_FD_65492 | JGI IMG/M metagenome (GOLD analysis project Ga0066849, IMG submission 65492) | Marine microbial and viral communities from oxygen minimum zone, Eastern Pacific Ocean - ETNP201406SV69 | ecosystem: Environmental > Aquatic > Marine > Oceanic | place: Pacific Ocean: Eastern... | reverse complement strand
AATTCTATTTCATCCTGTTCCCGTTCTAGATAATTTAAAAATTCCAATGGTAGTTTAGGAAAATAAGGTGTTTTTGAAATATGTTTTTTGACAAATCCGCGTAATATTTTTTGCCACTCGCCATCATCAATTACTTGTCGTAAAACGGGAAAACTATTAGCAATGAAACTTTCGATATTACGATAAACGAGATCCGCATATATGGACATACGTCTTGGCTCAATATCTTCAGGTATTGGTGAATTTTCAGGGTCGCGCACATACTGAGTGAAAATATGTTGTTGTTTAAAAATATCTTTAAGAACTTTTTTTTCAGGCATTTTTATAACCTTCGTTCGTATGCACAGATTGTATTGACTTTATCTTACCTACCTCTTCTAATAATTTATTAAGCTCTGGAATATTAAAATCTCTCTCAAGCAAAGTTGGAAATACATCAAAATATTTATAGGATTTTTTTAGTAATGCCCAAATTGGGTCAATAACATCAGAGCCGTGTGTATCGACTAATAAATCCTTAGCTTCATTATAATGACCGGCAATATGTGCATAGACAATGCGTTCTTTTGGTAATGACCTCATAAAATCTTCTGCATTGTAGTGATGATTGACACTGTTAACGTATATATTGTTAATATCAATTAATAAATCACAATCAGCTTCATCAAGAACTGTATTAATAAATTCTATCTCGTTTATTTTTTTAAAAGGCGCGGCATAATAAGAAACATTTTCAATAGCGATTCGTTTACCAATAATCTCTTGTGCTTGTTTAATTCTAGACGAAACGTGTTTGATAGCTTCCTCGGTGAACGGTATCGGCATTAAATCGTAAAGGTGGCCTTCGTCAGCACAATAGCTAAGGTGTTCGCTATACACCCTTATGGTATGTGTATTGATAAATTTTTTAACGGATTCTAAAAATTTAATATCTAGTGGAGCTGTCCCGCCAAGATTTAGGGAAAGCCCATGACAAACGAAAGGAATTTTCTCGGTTAATGATCGAAAATTATGGCCGGCACGCCCTCCAATATTAATCCAATTCTCGGGAGCAACCTCCATAAAATCAACTTCATCTGGAAAATCGTCGGCAATTGCTTTTAAAAAAGTCCGTCGCAGACCAAGGCCCGCGCCATAAACAGAATAGTTCTTCGACATTTCAATTATGCGAATTTCAAACTCTGATGCTTAGGTTTCTTTACTCCCACACTTCCCTTCACCACACTTCCCTTCACCACACTTCCCTTCACCACACTTCCCTTCACCACACTTCCCTTCACCACACTTCCCTTCGCTATCCTTCTTATCACCACACTTCCCTTCGCTATCCTTCTTATCACCACACTTCCCTTCACCGCATTTTCCTTCATGTCCATCAGCCACCATATATCCGCTTTCAAGTGATGTGACTTCAAAAGGATTTTCAGTTGCAAGCGCAGCGGGGCTTACTACTAAGCTTATTGTAAAACTTGTGCCTAATGCAGTGCTTAACGGACTTATTTTCTTTTTATTTTTCATGATTAAAATCTCCGATAAAAATATCCTTAAAAATAGAATTCTATTTTTGTCTCATGTGAGGAAACAAAATTACATCCCTAATTGAGGGTGAATCAGTCAAAAGCATCACTAACCTATCAATACCAATCCCTTCGCCTGCTGTTGGCGGCATACCATATTCTAACGCTTTTATATAATCATCATCAAAATGCATGGCTTCAGCATCTCCGGCTTTTTTCTCCTCTACTTGCTTATTAAAACGTTCTGTTTGGTCTTCAGGGTCATTTAATTCTGAAAACCCGTTAGCAATTTCACGTCCTGCAATAAAAAACTCAAATCTATCGGTAACAAAAGGATTGTCACTGTTCTTTCTCGCAAGCGGAGAGACCTCGGTTGGATACTGAGTTATAAATGTTGGTGACAATAATTTTGACTCCACCGTTTTTTCAAAAATTTCTATTTGAATCTTGCCTAATCCATAATTATCTTCAAGAGGGATTTCTAATTTTTCAGCAACCTTGCGAATCTTCTCTAATGATTGGAGATCACTATCCGTAATCGCTTTATTATGTTCCAAAATAGATTCGAACACGGTCATTCGAGTAAAAGGTTTTTCTAAATCATATGTCTCACCTTGATAGCTCACTTGATTACTATCAAAAAGATTTGAAGTTAGTTTACGTATCATATCCTCAGTTAAGTTCATTAGATCCTCATAATCAGAATAAGCTTGATAGAACTCAAGCATAGTAAATTCTGGATTATGGCGAGGCGACAAACCTTCATTACGAAAGCTACGGTTTATTTCAAATACTTTTTCGAACCCCCCAACAACCAAACGCTTTAAATATAATTCTGGGGCGATACGAAGAAAAAGCTCCATATCTAAACTATTATGATGTGTTATAAATGGGCGTGCCGTAGCACCTCCGGGAATAACATGCATCATCGGTGTTTCTACTTCTATATAATTTTCATTATTTAAGTATGAACGCAAAAATTCTATAACCTGAGACCGAATCTTAAATGTATTTCGAGTCTCTTCATTCATAATTAAATCAACATATCGTTGTCGATAACGAATTTCCTGATCTGTTAATCCATGAAATTTTTCAGGTAGTGGCTGCAGTGACTTAGTTAATAATTCAATCGAATCAACATGAACACTAAGTTCGCCCTTGTTAGTTTTCATTATGGTGCCGGTCGCGCCAACAATGTCGCCAATATCCCATTTCTTAAACCCATCGTTATAGACACCATCAGCCAAGTCGTCACGCTTCACATATAATTGAATTTTTCCTGACATGTCTTGTATATGAGCAAAAGATGCTTTGCCCATTACTCGCCGACTCATCATTCGTCCTGCAACAGCAACCTTGACTGATTCATTTTCAAGCTCTTCTTTAGAACTATCTTGAAATTGAGAAAATAAATCAGCAGCTAATGAATCGCGCTTAAATTTATTAGTATAAGCATTGCCAGTTTTTCTTAACTCTTCCAAATCTTGACGACGCTGTGCAACTAAATCGTTTTCGTTTTCAGTATCCATGTGATATTTGTAATAATTACTCCAAAATATTCAGTTTTTGATAAAAATCGTTACATTTATAAGATAAAAATATTATAGCCCACTCTTTAAACTCGCCTCAATGAAGGCATCTAAATCACCATCCAATACCGCTTGTGTATTGCCTGTTTCGACTGATGTTCTTAAATCTTTAATGCGTGACTGATCAAGTACATATGACCGTATCTGACTACCCCATCCTATATCAGCTTTTGAATCTTCTAAAGCTTGTTTTTCTGAATGTAGTTTCTTCATTTCAAATTCATATAATTTTGCTCTTAGTTGTTTCATCGCATAGTCTTTATTTTTATGTTGAGAACGGTCATTTTGACACTGAGCAACGATGCCACTTGGGATATGAGTCAACCTAACTGCGGAATCTGTTTTATTGACATGCTGTCCGCCTGCTCCACTCGCCCGGTAAGTATCAACACGAAGGTCGGCTGGATTTATATCGATTTCGATACTGTCATCAATCTCCGGAGAAACAAAAACAGAGGCGAATGATGTATGTCGGCGATTTCCAGAATCAAATGGAGATTTTCTAACCAGACGATGGACCCCGGTTTCAGTGCGTAACCACCCAAAGGCATGGTCGCCAGTGTATTGAATCGTCGCACTTTTTATTCCAGCAACATCACCAGGTGAGACTTCCAGTAATTCTGTTTTAAAATCGTGTTGCTCCCCCCAGCGCAAATACATGCGAAGTAACATCTCAGCCCAATCCTGTGCCTCGGTGCCACCGGATCCCGATTGAATATCAACAAATGCATTATTGGCATCCATTTCCCCCGAAAACATACGTCTAAACTCGAGCTTACCCAATTGTGTCTCGTTAACATCGAGGTCTTCTAGCACTGCAGCGACGGTCTCCTCATCGCTTTCTTCTTCTGCTAGTTTCAAAAATTCTATTGATTCTGTGAGTGATTTTTCTAGAGAATCTATCGTATTGACAATGCTCTCGAGTCTTGCGCGTTCCTTTCCAAGCTCCTGTGCAACTTCAGGTTTATTCCATACATCAGGTTGTTCAAGTTCCCTTAAAACCTCTATCAAACGCTCCGACTTTTCTTCGTATTCAAAGATACCCCCTTAACGATTGAACACGTGATTTCATATCAGAAATTCTAGTAAGTAATGGGTTTATTTCGAGCATTTAATTTGATACCTAATATATTGAGAAAAGTACTTCATTATAATGGAATCTTGTTAGATAGTAATAAAAAATTAGGATGGCTCAATATGTTCAATAAATAATTGAACCTGACTATTACCTTGAAAATCATTGATACCTAGACGATAAGTAGAAAGAACCTGATCTGTTTCTGGCGGCCAATTTGTATCGGTAATGTTAAATGCAATTGCATTGAGTGTTGTGCGGTTATTTTTTGATTTAAGCTTAAGTTTAAGATGATTTTCACCGACGATGCGTTTATCTAATATTTTAAATTGGCCAGCAAATGTTGGTTCTGGGAAAGATTGCCCCCAAGGGCCAGCATCTTGAATAGCTAATGCCAGTGGTAGTGTAAAATCCTCTTCTGATAATTCCCCGTCTGTCAAATACTCATCCTCTAATTTATCGGAGGATAGACATTGACTAACAACCCCATCAAATATGTTTGAGAAATTTTCGTACTGGGATTCCTTTATCGTCAAACCTGCTGCCATGGCATGGCCGCCAAAATTAAGTATGAGTTCAGGATGAAGTTTTGCTATCTCATCAAACACATCTTTGATATGTAATCCACTTATAGAGCGTGCCGAACCTTTAAGAGTATCCTGATTTTCCTTTGCAAAAACTATGACGGGGCGATTAAATTTCTCTTTAATTTTAGATGCTAATATCCCAACAACACCCTGGTGCCAGTCTTTGTTATATATGCAAATACTATGGGGGACCTCCCCTGAAGCACCATGTAGATATTTTTCTAATTCAGCTAATGCTTCTTCTTGCATGTCATCTTGAATTTTACGACGTTCAATATTAAGTCTATTGAGTTTCTCTGCAATTTCTATTGCATCATCATCATCATCTGCCAACAGGCATTCAATACCAAGTGACATATCAGTTAAACGACCTGCCGCATTTAACCTAGGAGCAACAGCGAAACTTAAATCCGATGCTGTTAATTTATTCAATTGCCGTCCTGCCTGATTTAATAATGCATTAATACCGGGCTTTGATTTATTATTCTTTACAAGTTTTAAACCATGCGCAACCATTGTTCGATTGTTTTTATCTAGCGGAACAAGATCTGCAATTGTTCCCAATGCAACTAAATCAAGAAAGTTTGCTAAATTTGGATAATTGATATTATTATTTTTAAACCAGTCTTTTTCTTTTAATTTTGCGCGTAATGCTAGAAGAATATAAAAAATAACACCGACCCCGGCCAAGTTTTTACTCGGAAATTTATCATCTGCAAGCTGTGGATTTATTATCACATCAGCATTTGGTAATTCCCTGCCCGGTAAATGATGATCTGTAATCAGCACTTTAACATCATTTTTTCTTGCATATTCAACGCCGCGAATACTAGAAATACCGTTATCAACAGTGATTATTAAATCTGGGTCATAGCCCAATGCAACATCAACTATCTCCGGAGATAACCCATAACCATGTTCAAATCTATTCGGCACAACATAAATAACATCCTTTGCACCCATTGCTGTCAAACCGCGTATTGCTAATGCGCAACTCGTAGCACCATCTGCATCAAAATCAGCTACGATTAATATTCTTTTTTGCTTCTCTAGCATCTCCTCTAACAAAACAACTGCATCATTAATTCCGCTAAGCTGTTCGAATGGTATTAAAGAACTAAGTGAATAATCTAAATCTTCAAAAGATTTAATGTTTCTTGAGGCATAGACGCGTTTTAATACAGGATGAATAAGATCTGGGAGATCAATATTGTTTGGTACTTTCCGGTAGGTTATCTTTTTATTTTGCATAAACAATTACCTTCAAGAAATAAATCTTTTTTTTCTTTTCCAGAAATTATATTTAGTATTCTGATTAATAGTTATGGAATTTATATCTGTTTCTATCTTTATCTCGTCAATATCTTTTGTTTTTAATGCCTCAAATATAGGTGTGAACCAATTTATTTCATAATGCATTAACATTTCAACCCACTCATCAAAATCATAGTAATGTCTAAACTTATCGAAATCACTAACTACAACAAGATTGATATATTCTGATTTCTTATCTTTAATATCATTGAATCCTTGTGGCAATTTACTAAATGGCGTTGCTGACAACATAGATAAACCTTCGGAGATAATCTCGTTACTAAATACAGAAGACCAATTTCGATTTAATATATCTGGAAGTTCACCATAACCCCATAACCAAACACTATTTATTGGTAATTTTTTTTCTTCTTCGCGTTTCATATTGATGGGTAAATCGTGTAGTGTCATTTGAATATCATTCATTAATTGGTCAAAATTTATTTTATTATCTCCAATTGGCATAGAAGAAAGAATGTTCTCGCCAATTACAGAATCAATTGGTTTTGTTTTTAGATGACAATCCTCATTAAATTTCAAATACCAACGAGTTGAGCAAGGTATTTCTAATTCAAGATTATAAGGCTTTAGCAAATTATTAATTTCTCCAGCTATCTCTAATGCATCATGCTGTGTTAATGTGAATTGACTGTTATCAACCAGTTTTAGACGATTGCCATCTGCTCTAACATGTACGGGATCTACTCTAAGCCAAATACCATCTGGATATTGGTTGCTATCAATTAAACGTGATATTGAGGCAATTGGTTGGTCATATTCTTCGCTTCCTAATAAACCGAATAATTCGCATAATGAATTACTAAATGAATTTCTTTTTACCGATCTGTATCCGCCTTTATGAACAAACCAGTGTAAAGCAGGTGCATTTGGAAAGTCTTCTGGGTAAGCGTTACCAGACCCAAATAGACCGGGGATAAAAAAAGTTAAACTACGCATTAGTGAGCATCCTATTAGACAGAAATATCACAACTAATAAACCGTATTATGCGATAACCTATCACCGCATCAACTTATTCTTACATATTATTCAATATAGCCGATTTGACTTGTGCAAGTGAAGCCTCAACTTTAACAACTGATGCTGAACTTTGTTCAATTGCTATATCTGGATCTTTTAGTCCGTGCCCTGTTAGTGTACAAACAATACAACTATTTTCAGGAATTTTCCCGGATTCTATATCACGTAATGCTCCGGCTAACGAGGCAGCTGAAGCAGGCTCACAAAATATGCCTTCTTTTTCGGCCAATATTTTTTGTGTTGCCAATATTTCTTCGTCGTTGCATTCGTCAAACCACCCACCCGATTCTTTATTAACAACCCACGCATAATCCCAAGACTGGGGATGGCCAATTCGAATTGCAGTAGCAATTGTCTCTGGATTATCGACCATATCACCCTGAATAAAAGGCGCGGCACCGCTTGCCTGATAACCCAACATTTTCGGACGTGTTTTAACTACTGGCTCAGCTGAAAGATTACCGATTGTGCTAGTACAAGCATTTGCAAACAAATCGCTATCTGCACAAGCGTACTCACTGTACCCAAGCCAATGGGCGGTAATATTGCCAGCGTTGCCCACCGGGAGACAATGAAAATCAGGCGCTCTATCTAATTGTTCTATAATTTCAAAAGCCGCAGTTTTCTGTCCTTGTAGGCGAAATGGATTAATAGAATTAACAATCGTCACCGGTGCTTCATCAGCAACCTCTTTTACAAGTCGCATTCCATCATCAAAGTTACCCTTGACCTGAAGAACAACAGCTCCCTCTATCATCGCCTGCGCTAGTTTTCCCTGCGCAATCTTACCATCTGGTATTACAATAAATGCAGTAATGCCTGCTCGCGCTGCATAAGCTGCTGCAGATGCTGAGGTATTTCCTGTTGAGGCACAAATAATTGCCTTTGCGCCATCCTCAACGGCTTTAGTAACTGCCATCGTCATACCGCGGTCTTTAAATGAGCAGGTGGGATTTAATCCTTCGTACTTAACATAAATATCAACATCTTTATTAAGTGTTGACGGAATATTGTGTAATTTAATTAGGGGCGTATTGCCTTCTCCCAAACTAATAATTTGAGTCGATTCGCTTACGGGTAGTCGATTCCGATAGTGTTCGATTAAACCAGTATAAATTTTCTTTGAACTCATTTAATTAACCTAACCAAATGTTTCCATACGAATTCGCATTACTTCCCCATCTATTGCATCTAATTTTTCAATTTTGGCAATAGCACCATTCATTTCTTTTTCTTTTATGCATTGTGTCAAAAAAATTACGGGAATACAGCTTTCATTTTTCTCAGGTTCTTTTTGTAAAATTGCCTCTATACTGATATCTGAATCGCCGAGTATTTTTGTTACATCTGCTACGACACCTGGTTTGTCGATTGCATGCATACGAAGATAATAGGCTGTTTCAGTTTCTTCTATTGGTAAGATATTAATATCTGATAATGCATCAGGTTGAAACGCTAGATGAGGTACCCGATTTTCAGGATCTGTTGTTAATGCACGAACAACGTCAACAATGTCTGCAACAACAGCGGAGGCTGTTGGTTCTGAACCAGCACCAGCACCGTAATAAAGTGTTGGTCCAACAGCATCGCTCTTAACCAAAACAGCGTTCATCACACCATCAACATTAGCAATTAAACGACGTTCCGGAATTAGTGTAGGGTGTACACGTTGCTCAATTCCATTTTTAACTTTACGTGAGATACCGACGTGTTTAATACGGTAACCCAGTTCTTCCGCATATAAAACATCCTGCTTTTCAATTTTTGTTATGCCTTCAGTATAGGTTTTATCAAATTGTAGAGGCATTCCGAATGCGATTGAGCCAAGTATAGTTAATTTATGCGCGGCATCGATACCCTCAATATCAAAGGTAGGATCGGCTTCGGCATATCCAAGTGACTGAGCCTCTTTAAGAACATCTTTAAAATCACGTCCTTTATCGCGCATCTCCGTCAAAATAAAATTGCCAGTTCCATTAATAATTCCGGCAATCCATTCAATTTGATTTGCAGCTAACCCTTCACGGACAGCCTTAATAATTGGGATGCCTCCGGCAACAGCAGCTTCAAATGCAACAGTCACACCCTTTTTCTGAGCAGCTTCAAAAATCTCATTGCCATGTAAAGCAATCAGTGCTTTGTTTGCTGTAATAACATGTTTACCATTTTCAATTGCTTTTAGAACTAATTCCTTTGCTGGAGAATAACCACCTATTAATTCAATAATAATTTCAACGTCAGGGTTATCAACAACCGAGAAAGGATCATCTGTAATCTTTTCAATCTGATTCAAACCAACAATCGCATCAGCATCATATTCTTTTGCCGCCGCCAAAGTTATTTGTATATCGCGGCCCGCTCGTCTTGCAATTTCACTTGCATTACGTGTTAACACGCTGACTGTACCACCACCGACAGTTCCGAGACCAAGAAGCCCTATTTTAACAGGTTGCATAATATAAATTCTCTTACTTATCTTTAACCGGCAACATTAGCCTTTGGATTTTCTTCTTTAAGCATTGATCGAATTGCACGCAATGCCTGACGTGTACGATGTTCATTTTCAATCAGGGCGAACCGGACAAAATTATCTCCATAACTACCAAAACCTACGCCGGGTGAAACCGCCACCTTGGCTTCAATTAATACCTTTTTTGAAAATTCAAGCGAACCCATCGCTTTGTATTGTTCGGGTATAGGTGCCCACACAAACATTGTGCCCTTTGGTTTGTCTATATTCCAACCCATAGAGTTCAATCCATCACACAAAACATCGCGTCTACCACAATACATGTCGCGTATATCTGAAACACATTGCTGGTCATCTTCAAGCGCAGTAATTGATGCAATTTGAATAGGCGTGAATGTGCCATAATCCAAATAAGATTTAATTCGTGAAAGTGCTTTAACTAATATCGGATTGCCAACCATAAACCCAACACGCCATCCGGGCATATTGTAACTTTTTGACATCGAGAAAAATTCAACAGCAACATCCTTTGCGCCAGGCACCTGTAAAATGGATGGTGCTTTATATCCATCAAAAACAATATCAGCATAAGCTAAATCCTGTATTACCCATATTTTGTGTTCTCTTGCGATATCAATAATTTTGCTAAAAAAATCTAAATCAACGCACTGTGTTGTAGGATTACTGGGAAA
>Ga0066849_10001299_pt1 | contig 10293 bp, 3 predicted proteins | sample ETNtaG_9_FD_65492 | JGI IMG/M metagenome (GOLD analysis project Ga0066849, IMG submission 65492) | Marine microbial and viral communities from oxygen minimum zone, Eastern Pacific Ocean - ETNP201406SV69 | ecosystem: Environmental > Aquatic > Marine > Oceanic | place: Pacific Ocean: Eastern... | reverse complement strand
AAAGGACGATAATCTTCGAAAGGAACTGGATATCAGTGAGGGAACAGTCATCGGTTATGTTGGGTCCTTTGTCAAATATGAAGGACTTGATTTATTGATTGAAGCCTTCGCAAAGTTGAGCGCTGAACACAGTGATGTGTATCTCCTGCTGGTGGGCGATGGCCAAATCCGCAATGAGTTAGAGACATTGGTAGATGAACATGATTTACGAAAGAAGGTGCGGTTCACGGGGCGGGTTCCCCATGAAGATGTCAACCGGTACCACAGCATCATTGACATTGCACCCTTCCCTCGTACCCCTGACATTGTTTGCGAATTTATCTCCCCTCTCAAACCGTTTGAGTCCATGGCAATGGGCCAAGTTGTGGTGGGTTCGAATGTTGCAGCCCTCAAGGAGATCATCATTGATGGTGAGCACGGTCGTCTTTTCCGAAAGGGAGACAGTCATCACCTGTATGAAGTGCTTGAATCCATCATTTCCCAGCCAAAAGAAATGGCTCGGTTGAAAGCATCTGGTCTGGCTTGGGTTAAAGAGCACAGGGATTGGGATTCATTGGCATCCTACCTTGGCGAGGTCCATGATGCGGTATTGAATGGCGCATCCAAACCGGCATTATTGGGTGATGGTCAAGCATTAACCGTTCATAACGGCAAGGTTTCATCTGTCATTGACGGAACTCCGACGATTTTAGCGATAATGGACGAGTTCTCTTCAACTGCCTTGTCTGCGGATGCAAATTTATTACAACCCACGCCCAAAAATTGGCAAGGCCTTCTCGATCAGCATCAGGTAGATTTGCTAATTGTCGAATCTGCATGGTTTGGCAACAATGGGTCTTGGCATCGTAAAGTTGGTTGGTACAGCGAAGATGAAATTGCTGACCTTGAAGCCCTTGTCAACGCTTGCCGTGAACGAAACATCCCAAGCGTGTTCTACAATAAGGAAGATCCAGTACATTTCAATCGCTTCTCCAAAACCAGTGTTCTGTTCGATCACGTGTTCACGACAGATGCCGGCTGCATTCCACGTTATGAAGCCCTAGAGGGTTCGTTGATTCAGTCCGTGGATTCAATCCAGTTCGCCGCTCAGCCCGATGTGCATCACCCCTACAACACAAAATTACAAGACCGCAACGATGTCGCTTTCGCAGGAACATATTATGCAGGAAAGTACCCAGAACGGTGCAAAAAAATGGACATGCTGTTCGATGCTTCTGTTGAACACGGCCTTGTAATTTACGATCGACAATCGGACGGTGGTAATCCACAATATGTCTTCCCTGAGCGATTCATAGAGCACATTCATGGAAAATTGGAATACCAAGATATGTTAAAGAAACATAGAGATCACATGGTCTTCCTTAACGTTAATTCGGTCGAGGACTCACCAACGATGGCTGCTCGAAGAATTTTTGAAATTCCAGCCTCGGGTGCTTGCCTCGTCAGTGGACCGGGTCTAGCTGTTCGCGAAGTATTTGGGAATACTATACCGATTGTCACCTCTGAACAACAAGCCAATGCCACTCTGAAGGCATTAATGTCGAATCACCAATTTATGCAATATACGATTCAGGCGTCTCGCCACATCGTCCTAAGGAACCACCTCAACATTCACCGGTTGAAGAAAATGCTCAATGCCGCTAGCTTAACACTTCAACCACCTGGTTCGTCAAATCCCCGACTGAACATCACCGATTCATCCACTCCATTCGTCGAAATATGCCTCTGGGTCGCTCGTCAAGAAATGCCATTCAAGCATCTGGTGCTTCCTCACCAACCATCTTCAAAGGCTGAAGAACTACTCATTCATTTACTTCTGAATCGAGATATTTCGATAGAATACGAATTGGATTCTGAAATAGAAGGCCCCTTGGTCACAATCTTAGATGTGTCAGCATTCGATCACAAAGGCATATCCATGCTTTACAATGAGTTACAATCAACGCAGAATACGGTTCATTTGCGTACTTCATCAGGTGATCTTTTGGCAACTTGCGAGCACAAGAAAGATGCGAAGTCGGTTGATGTTGAGCATCACATTTTCCAAGAGAAAGAATCAATGCGAATCTCGACTGTGCATGAGTTCACATTCAAGAAAGTTCCATCATCAATCCTTATTGCGGGTCATGATCTAAAATTTGCAATGCCGATTGTTGAAGTGTTTCGAGAGATGGGAATTGAAATCCTCATAGATAAGTGGGATAACCACAATAAATTCGACGCAGAAAAATCGAGACAACTGCTCGCCAAAGCAGATGCAGTATGGTGTGAGTGGGCATTAGGTAATGTGGAATGGTATTCGTCGGCGATCAAGAACGATACTCCTCTGTTTGTTCGATACCATCTCCAGGAGCTGAATTATGAGTATCTTAACAACTCCGACCAAGAAACAATCACTAACGTCTCCTTTGTTTGCAAACACTACGAGGAAAATGCCAGGAAAATTGGCCAAGTCCTCGATAATTTGCCCACATCTGTCATTCCTAACATACTGAATACTCGGACTCAATATCCGGGAAAGAATGACAATTTTTCTATTGGTTTTGTTGGCATGGTTCCGGCAAGAAAAAGATTGGATTTAGCTTTAGATCTCCTCGAGGAATTGCTGAGGCATGACCGCCGTTACACACTCCGGATTGTAGGGAAAAACCCAGAAGAATTTGCATGGCTTATGAAAAGGGAAGAAGAACGAGACTATTATCAGCAGATCAATAAAAGAATAGAATCAAATCCACTCCTCAAATCAAATGTGGAGTTCCTCGGATATGTAGATGATATTCGGGAATTTTATTCATCTGTCGGTCATGTGATATCAACCAGCGATTTCGAATCCTTTCACCTCACATTGGCGGACGGACCGGTTCATGGAGCTGCTGCTCATACCTTGAAGTGGAAAGGCGCGGCCAGTATTTACACCGAAGATTGGCTAAATGATAGCATAGAAGAAATGGCCCAACTAATCATCAATTTGAATGAAAGCAATTTAACAGGATATCATGCTTATCAACAGAGCCTTCATCTCGTCAAACAAATGAGTCCAGAAATAATCGGCCTCTCCATTCTTGAGGCTATGTATGGAGGGGATTCAGTTGAATGAATTTGTTCATCATCGGCATAGCAACCTTGTCAAAAGAGGTAGGTACTTTCACTCAAAGAATGTTTATTTGGAATTTTACTGGTCTCCAGCACTTTCATGGTCCCCGAGCGCCTACACCCTGGTTTACTTTTTGGGTTATGATAGTAAGTTACCTCAAGATTTGAATCGTAATAACTCGCATAACCTTCTTTGCATCGTCGACCGTTCTGGCTTAGATAGCAAGGGGAGTTGGTTTTTTGGGAATCAAGGAGAGCCAACAACTTTGAATTTCATGTTAAGTTTCCTAGAGCAATTTTCAGAAGCACAATTATTAGATTTGGGAAACTTGATTTTTTCGGGAAAGGGAATGGGGGCGCACATGGCTCTCTATTGTCAACAAAAATACCAATCCAAAATTTCAGTCGTGCATAACCCAACAACCAATCTGCTCGATTCTGAATACGTGCAAAAATCGAAACCCTCTCTTTTCGAGACAATCTTTTCATCTTCCAAGCCTCACGAATTCCAAGACTTAATGAGCCTAATAACAAATGAAAATTCAGACCAAAATGAAATATTCTTGACATCAGATATCGAGACCCAATCCACCCGGTTTCTGGAACAAGTATCTCCTCTCATGGCACTTTCGAACGTCAAGGACCTTGGCCAAGAGCAACTCTATTTTCATTCTATTTTTGCGCTCATGGATGACCATCTCCCCCCTCATTCCCAATCTGTTTATGCCCCAAACCGTATCACTTCGCCTTTCCTCAAAGAAAACCTTCAACCGATAAAAGTGAAAGTTTCATCACGTCCCGAATACGTCATCAATGATGGTTTTGACTTCCATCTTGATCCCTATGAGGACCGGTCCTGGCGATTCTGGTTTCAAAACCTCTCCTGGCTTGAAAACCATCTCGAGTCATTGAAGACTAAGGCGGATAAAGAGCGGCAGTTTGACATTATATTCTCAAAATGGCTTTGTTATATCATTCCTGGTAAAGAACATGATGAGGAATTTTTCTATCACGATCACTCATTGGCTTACAGAGCGATGCATTTGATGAATTGTTCGAGATACGCCTCTCCAAAAACCCTCCATGTACTTGATTTACATATCGCAGATATAGGCACATTGTTGATGTCACCTCTTGAAGATAACACTCTTTCTAACCACGCATATGATCAAGCAGTTGCATTATTCCTTGTTTCACATTATCTTTCAGAAAGCGATAGCCGTAAACTGGTTTGGGAAAAAACGGCCCTTGATAGATTGAAAAGGGAGTTGGAATATTCGTTTACAGCAGATGGAGTACATGTTGAAAATTCTCCATCCTATCATCACGGAATGATCATAAATATCCACAAATCTTTGACGGAAATTCTCAAGAAAAAGAGTCACCCTGATATTCAAACACACCTTGAACAATTGAAGAAATCAGTACCATTCTTGCGATGGATCATCCGTCCAGATGGAAAGGTTCCGGCCATCGGCGACAGTGAGGAGAAACAAGTTTCAACATCGCTGGCCCGAGAGATCATGCCTGATGAATTTCAAAGCGTAGCAGAGGGCATGAGAGTATTCGGTGATGGGTATGCAATATGGCGTTCTGAAGACAAAGACTTCCACCTGACGCTCAAATCATGTCAGCATGGGCGTTTTCATCGCCATGATGATGATTGTAGCATCACACTTTGGTCAAAGGGCGAGAATCTCATTCATGATGCAGGATTGTTATATTACAAGGAAAAAGACCCAAATCGAATCTTTGCACGGTCTCCACAAGGCCATTCCGGTTTTGAAATACCAAACATTAAGCCGATTCGGAACATGTTGGACAAAAACGCAAAGAAAGCGAAAGTTGCTTTTGTTTCGGAAATGCAAGCAACGTCTACTTCAGGGATGTACTCAAATTTCAAGATAGGTAGGACCGTCGAAACTGATTTCAATAAGATTGTCATCGAAGATTGGTTTTGTCAGGCTGCTATCGAAAAAGGAGTAAAGCAGAATTTCATAGTCTCTAGTCGTTGGAAAATCGATTTCTTGAAAGATCGAATTATGCTTTCCGATAAGTCCCTCTGTTGGTCGTTTTTGGTAGAAGACGAACGACTCCTGGCAACCGCCTCATTAGAAGAAGTACTGATTTCCAAATTAAAAAACAAGACAGAAAAAGCGTACAAGCTAAGTTTTATTCCGCCAACCTCAACAACCCGCATCACTCTCGACTTAAACGATGAAAGACCAGATCTGCCCATTGAGAGTAAAAAAATGGTCAATATACGCCACGATAAATTCGGAGATATGAAACTTGAGTTGCCAATAGATTGGTCGATGAATCCACACGGTAGTAAAAATTGGATGCATCATTTGAATTCATTGAGATGGCTTGGGGAAAATCACCCTCTAGAAGACATCATTGAGGACTACTACGCCTACCACTTTGTTGACAAAAATCGGCACCCATATTTCAACACTCGAGCAGGCGATCACACAATCTCTATTCGGTTGATTAAATGCTGCAAGATGCACGAACACGCCTCTTCCTCGGCTAAATCTTTGCTCGAAAAAATCATGAAATTTGACATCTCTAGCTTGCTGAAAGAGAGTGTGTATCGTATCGGCCACAACCATGGATTGATGGCAGATGTCGCTTTACTTCAAGCATCGAAAATCAGCAAATATTGTTCCGAAATCATCGATACACATCATGTCCAGGACAGAGCGAAACAAACCCTTTCAGACATGTTCTTTCCGATTGGGCTAACCAAAGAGCATTCCCTGTCGTATCAACTTTGGAATTTGAATTATGTAATGGAATTTTTCAGAGAATCAAGCACTGACCTTCCTGCAAAGGCAAGTGAAGAGGAATATCGAACATTTTCAAAGGAATTCATCGATCATTTCCTAGTTGACCATAACCACCAATTTCCGATTGGTGACTCATTCCGCAAAATCAATCTCAACCTGTACGAAAAATTATTTTCATCCAAACCACAAATAGCATCAGGTACGTATCACAACGATCAATTTTCATCAGCACGTTATGAAAATCAGTATTCGCAAATGGTTCATGCAACACTGGTTTCTGGATATAATTCTCACATTCACAAACAAGATGATGATCTCTCGTTTTGTTTATCGATTGACGGTAAAATCATTATTGATGACGCAGGCTATACAGACACAGCAACGGTAGAGCAATATGCCTTTCTCGCATCTACTAATGCCCACTCTATGTTGACGATGCCTGGGTTAGAATTTCTCGAAAACCAGGGCAAAGGGAAATCAAGTGTAAATCCAGTTTCAGAGATAGACGGCACATATTGTCTCTCCGGAATCCATCATCGCATACCGAACACTGTGATTGGACGTGAGGTTTTGGCAACAGGCCATGGCGTCACAATCAATGACAGCGTTGAAACATCAGAGAAACTTGAATCACAGATTGTTAAGCGGAGATTTGTCATCAATCAGGATTTTAATTTCGAGATACTTGATACACCTGGAGCAAGCATAACAGACCTAAATGGAAAAGAAGTTCTTTTCGTTCATTCAAAAGATGCTACATTTACGCCTTTCTCAGAGGGTGTTTATGTAGGGAAGGATAAGCGGCACACAACTCTTCTCAAAGGTTTCGATGTAGTTAGTGACGTCCAAAAGTTAAACACGGTTCAAATCGATTTCAAAGAATTGAGATGACTCTCCGAATAATTTGACTTCAGAATGAAAAATCGAATGAAATTGAAGAGTAACCGAAGGCACAATCAAAATAATCTTTCAGGTGAGAATAATGAAGAACTATTCCGACTTTCAAGACATGGAATTGAATAAGTTATTTTGCAGCAACGTTTTAATTGTGCAAAGCAGAAACACAACGAGCAAACAGCTTAGTAAAATAGGCCAGAGGTTCAATTACAATCATGATTTATGTGGCAATTATCATGTCTTTTCAGATGTTCCAGTCTTTGAGACAACTACATCTGTTTCCATTTTTACCGGATACGCAATCCATCAAGATGTTTTTATTGAAAATCAAAACTATCGTGATTACTCCTTTCATGAAGATTATATCGGGAATTATCTATACTTTGAATTTGACAAGAAGAACCTTACACTCCGTATAGTGAGTGATTTCTTTACCAACGCAATGAAATTCATTTACAAAAATGAAGACTTGATTATCTTGTCAAATAACCTGCCTCAACTCCTCCTAGCAATTCAAGATCTTGTTTCTGAGGTGACCTACGACTTCAATAATATCAACTTCAACCTTAGAATAGCCATTGAGGTAAGCGATTCTAACAATTATTTCCCATATTTTAATCAGTTCAACATCGAGCGAAGCGAAATCATCGGGTATGAATATGTCAAGCCGTTTTATGATCTATTTTTCGACAAAGTAGGGCGACTTTCCTACATCAAAAAAGAGATTATCCGAAAAAGGGACCATGAACATGATTTCGGTTACTATGTGGAAGAATCGAAAAAAGAAATGATCAATGCTTACAATGCCTTGGCAGGTCAATTTCCAAAGCATGAATATTGTTCAGATCTAACTGCTGGCGCTGACAGTAGATGTCTACTGTCTATTTTCCTTGAATATGGTGTCCATGAAATGAATTACCAAGTTCAATTGAAGGGGAAAAAAAGTGTCGCATCCATTGGAATGACGGATGCATATTACTTTCAATACTTTCGAGAGCGATTTAATTTGAGCGCAGTAAGTTTGTCAAAATATATTGAAGGGCATTATTCCAAAGAAGAATACGAACTATTCGAGGAACATTTTTTCTTGAGAAATCCGCATCAATACACAGGCATAGCAAATAATCTACGTTACGAGAATTTGCTGTCATTCAGAGGAGGATATGGAGAGATTTTTAGGAATTATCTAAATTTTGTTTCCTCAAATGAGTTGCAAGATTATTTTCGTAGACAAATTAATTCCGATGAGTTGTACACTGAGCTCAAGAGATTCCTAACTGAACAGTATGGTTTTTTGACTCAGGATCTTTGTCAACAACACAATCTAAATTATATTTTTTTCAGGCAACGAGAAACTGTTGTTTACAACAAATTGCAATATCCATTCTATAATCTTCCTCAATCAAAAAATATGTATTTCGCAAAAGAACTAGCCAATCTCGCAGACGATAATTATGCCTTGCTGAAGGAGATTTACACTGAAGACCTCCGGCATGTAAACATCAACAATCGGAACAGAATCTCTGATTCAGTGCTTATCGAGGATGTCAATATTGATTCACTTTATGAATTGAAATGGGCAAACGCTGAGATCGTCAGCCAGGGCCTCGCAATCAATAGAAAATTAGGTGATGATTACTTTTTTGATAAGCTTCTTTCTAATCTTGAATCCATAAAAACCGAATTTCTGGACCACCATGAAGACTCTAAATATGTCTCAGATTTAATTGAATCAATCCAGAGAAATAGGGGTTCTTTCAACAATTGGCGAATTAAAAATTTACATTATCGGATAAAGAAACTAAAATACACTCTCAAACTCAACCTTGTAAATCCACAGGGTGTCTAGTTCACTAGGGTCGTATAGGACGGACTGCAAACCCTTGTGAAGATGCAATCCGTGTACATGGAAGTTAACCGAGACCCTTCCAACCTAGGGATATCGCGTTATCTATTGCATGGAAATCATTAATCTCTGACTGTACCACCCTCAAAGCATGAAGTATCAGTATGCACATGTGTTCAATGACATCAACAAGTTGAATGATGCCGGTGAAGAAGGATGGGAGTGCTATGCGGTCACGGCACACTACACATTTCTGTGGGGTTTAATCCTTGGATTATTTCTCCCACCACCAAAGATGTATCACATTAGAAAGAAAAAATGAATGCGGGACATACACAAAGGTCCCCGTTGTATTCCTATGTGAACACAAGGGGTCCCTATGTGTTCAAACTGACAATAACTCTATTCCCAATCTACGACACGATGGATTTGGGAGAATGTTGCTAAACTCAGAAAAAAACCAGATCAGATTACTGACTATTGGCTCAGTATCGCCAATGAACGGTGGAAATACACAAGGAGGTGTAGCAACATTACATTCAATGCTTAATAGTGAGTTCATAACAAAATCTGATTTGAGAATAAATTTAGTTGGTACAATCGCCACTAACTCAAACTCGGTGAAGGACCCTGTAAATGGTGTACCATATTTCCAAAGAGATGCTGGTGAATCTATCACTGAATGCTTAACAAGAGTCATTCGCCTAACCAATCCCGATGTTATTTTTATGCACCATATTACAAATTCATGGGCTGCATCACTATCGAAAGTTGAAAACCGTCCCAAATGTGTGGGTTATGTGCATTCTGTAAACGGAATAGATTCGAAAATTAATCCTAATCACCTTTCTAAGAAGAAAATGATGATTCAGGCATTAAACGCCATGAATTTGCTTGCTTTCAATAGTCATCATTCATATGAAAGAGCGATGCATTTGGGTTTGGATACAGATTGCCAAGTACACATTATTCCCCCTTCAGCAAAATGGGCTTTTCACAACCCCATTATTGTAAAAAAAGAAGTGAAACGGAAAATTTTGTTCATAGGGAGATTAGACCAAAATAAGCGAATAATTGAGGTAATGGATGCCATGCGTGATCATCCTAAGTATGAATTGATTATATCGGGAGACGGCCCATTAAAAGAAAATGTACTGCAAATCATTTCTCAGCATCCTAAATGTTCATTCACGTATTACGAGAACCTTGACTCATCCGAATTGGCTAAAGTGTTGGCAAATTGTGGTTTACTTTGTGTTCCTAGCGATTACGAGTCATTTGGTCTCGTATACATCGAATCATTGTGCATGGGAGTGCCAATAATCGGATTTGGCGAATCTGTAAAATTCATCAATTCATGCTTGGAATTACAATCTGGAGTTTCAGTAAATGGTACAATAAAAGAATCAATCGGTATAGCGATTGATAAATTAGAGAGTAATTTCTGGGATGCCTCTGATCTTTCAAGAAAGGCAAGGAATTTTTTCAATCCATACAGACATGCAAAAGAATTGGCAAGCTTGTTTCATAGACTAGAACATAACTGATATTGTTCTATTTAGATGGGTTTACGTTTATCCCTTATACATTCGTTATTTGTTTACAAGGGCTTGCTATGGGCCATATACAACGCTAAGGATAAATTCAATCCTTCGTATCTTTTTG
>Ga0066849_10001297_pt1 | contig 10296 bp, 9 predicted proteins | sample ETNtaG_9_FD_65492 | JGI IMG/M metagenome (GOLD analysis project Ga0066849, IMG submission 65492) | Marine microbial and viral communities from oxygen minimum zone, Eastern Pacific Ocean - ETNP201406SV69 | ecosystem: Environmental > Aquatic > Marine > Oceanic | place: Pacific Ocean: Eastern... | reverse complement strand
CGTGCTTCAGCCGCTCGCATGTGGTCAAAGCAGGATGGTGGAGAAGATTTGTTGTCAGTACTCAGCCAACCCGGACACGGACTTATGGTTCTTAACGAGCCTGAAAATGTTGAGTCCGGACACCCATATGGGGCGACCTATGTTCGTATTGATGATGCACGAATTTTGAAATTGAGAATACCTCTAGATGCTGGATTTATCGCGGCTACTGAATTTGAAGAAGAAGTCGAGGTAGAACTTGAGGAACTACCCCCTCCACCCGAAGGTCTTCCTTTGCCTCCGCCACCCACTCCTGGCCAATCAAAACTAGATGCAATGAGGGAAGAGATTGGTGAATGATATGACTGAGGTTTTGTTAATTGATCGAGTCGATGTTGAAAATTCATTTCCAGCTGGAGGGGTTGTCGAAATTTGGACAATCAATAGAACAGAGAAACTCAATGCTCTAAATAATGAGGTAATGGAATCGATAATCTCAGCCTGCAAAGCAGCAGAGAATGACGACAATGTCAGAGTAGTCATCATTCGAGGTGCCCCCCCGTCAGTTCCTGATGGAGATGAAAGGCCAAAACCGGCGGCTTTTGTTGCTGGGGCTGATATCGGTGAATTTACTGGAAAGAATTCAAAACAAATCCGCAAAGTTTTCTCAGAAAATGTTTGGGAGGCAATATGGAATTTATCTATTCCTACAATTGCCTCTATCGATGGTTTTGCACTAGGGGGTGGGAGTGAAATTATACTTTCTTGTGACATGAGAATTGCCACCACACGTTCAAATTTTGGAACACCAGAAATCAATCTTGGTTTGATTCCAGGTGGTGGTGGAACTCAGAGGCTGACTAGATTACTTGGATATGGGAAGGCCATGGAAATGGTGATGACTGGCGATATAATTCCTGCCAATGAAGCATTTAGAATTGGGCTAGTGAATAGGCTATGCGAGCCTGATGATTTACAGTCTATGACAATGGGGTTAGCAATGAATTTGGCAAGTAAATCACCGCACACAATCAAAGTTGCTAAGAGGGTTGTTCGAGCGTCATTAGAGCGGCCAATGTCTGAAGGAATTAATATTGAACATGATGAGTTCTGTGCTCTTTTTGATACAGAGGACAAAGAAATTGGCGTCAATGCTTTCCTTCAAAGAGAAAGGCCCGAATGGAAGGGGAACTGAAGGGGCATCATGATGTCTAATGATGGCGAGCCATTGGTAGTTGCCAAAGACTTAGGCAAAGCATTTGGTGATTTTGTAGCCCTACATCCACTCAATGTCAAGGTTGCTTCAGGGGAATTCTTCGGAGTTTTTGGACCAAATGGTGCAGGTAAATCAACCTTCATCAAACTCTTGACGGGACAACTAAGGCCATCCATGGGTGGGGCAAAGGTACTGGGAATTAATGTTCGAGCAGACCCTAGAATGGTTAAAGCAAATGTCGGAATAGTTCCGGAATCAGAAAGTCCTCCATCTTTTCTAACTGCTGCAGAGTATCTTGAATTCGTGGCTAGATTGCGGAGTCTAGAAGATATTGGAGAAAAAGTTGATTATTGGCTAGATTGGTTTGGAATTAATGACAAAAAACACACACTTTGCAAAGATCTCTCAAAGGGTCAACGTCAGAAAGTGATGTTGGCCGGCGCTTTTATCCATAAACCAAAACTTCTATTCCTCGATGAGCCATTTGTTAATCTCGACCCAATATACCAACGCAAGTGTCGTGAACTTCTGATTGAAACCGTGAATGATGGTGGTACAATCTTTCTCTGCACGCATATTCTTGAAGTAGCTGAAAGGCTATGCACACGCGTTGCAGTGATTGATCGTGGACATGTTCTTGCGTCAGGTAAAGTTGATGATTTGAAGATAAACAAAGATGAAACCCTTGAGGACGTTTTCATTAGATTGGTTGGCACATCAATTGAAGAAATTGAAGCAAAGGACGGGGATGAGGAGGAGTGAGTGTGCTCACAAACTACCATCCACCGAAGATTTCAGAATCCTTTTGGGTCACATTTAGAATGATGTTTAAGGAGGAGTGGAGACAGAATATTGATTTCGCCAAGAAACGTCACATCGCTCTTTTTCCAGTAATGCTTGCTCTTTTATCTCTGATAATGACAATCGGCTTACGTTATTTGACTGGTGAAGTTCTTATCTCTGCAAATGAAGAGCAGCAAGCCTTTTCTTGGGACCAATTAAAGATGTATATGCATGGGGGTATCTTTGCCTTCTCTCTTTCCATGGGGTCGTTCGCTTTCATTGGCAGAGTGATGGTTTCACAACGAGGTGGTGGCAAGAATTACTTGTTGGCATCCCCTGCAGTACAACCCCTTGATTTAGTTACCAATTATTTTGCATATTATGCTAAGGAAGTCAGTTACTATGTTCTGATGTTACTTACGCCAGCAGTTATTGGGATGGCTGGTGGCATTCTGCTTGAACAATTTGCTTCTCTTTCTACTCCTCTTGAATGGGCTTCCTTACCCGTTGTTCTACTAGCTCTAACTACTACACTTGCTCAGGGCCTTGCTCTCTCCTTCATTGCTTCTGCATTTTTTAGTAGAGGGGGCAAATGGTCCTATATCATTCCAATATTAGGTATTGGAATAGCACTACTTGGAGCATTGCAGATTGTTGATATTCGCTTAATGATACCTGGAATGTTGTATCAATTTTCACATCAACATTGGATACCCCTTGTCAGCATACCAGCCTCATTTTTTGTCGCCTATATTGGTGCTCATTTTGTTCCTGATGATTTTGAAATCCATGTGACTGCTAAAAGTGAATTACTTACTCCAGTGTGGGAACGTTTGCCATTCCTTGGAAATGGTATGTTGAGATTACTAGTTGCAAAAGATTTGGTTGATTTATGGCGTTCCAATACTTTGGTCAAGATGCTCATTTCCTATACTGTGCCGCTTCTGTTCCTGTTACTACTTGCATGGTTGGTAGATTTCGCATCATTTCCAATTCCGTTCAACCTTCTTTCTTATGCTCCATTTCTCGGTTTCTTCGGTTTCCAATTTTACTCTTGGCTTAATGGCATGGATTCTCCAGATTTCCTCAATGGCTTCCCTGTGACGCTACCACAATTATTGAGAGCAAAGATTGTGGTATATTTTTTGATAACTACTTGGATTTCAGTAATTTTCCTAATTGTGATGGCGAAAGTACTTGATCAAATGTGGGCGCTACCTGCAGCTCTAATCGTAATGATTGCAAATTCAATTTATATCGTATGCCTCACTGCTTTGCTAATGGGTCCGAGGCCAAATAAAGCAATTTTTGATACCTCAATTATGGCCTGGTTTTACGTTGGCACAATCGTGCCACTACTTTCCCTGTTCCTAATTTCATTCACACAGGGAGATATGGCAATCTACGAAAATTGGGGGAGCATGGTTTCAGATCAAGGATTGAATGCCACCACTGCAGTTTTGGTTGAAGAGAATGCTGCTGGACAAGGACTTCGAGGCATCCTTTTCGTCAGTCTAATTCTTACTTTGCTTGGAATATCTTTTCTCATGATGTTAAACAGGAGATGGGGAAGAAAACCCTTCGAAAATTAAGATTATATTTCCTCAAATTGATTTTATAAACGAGTAAATAAATAATGATTTATTTCTAATTATTACTCACTTGAATTATTGAAAAAATGGTTTTACTTGTGGCTAGTAGTTTTACCATTTTGATGAACTTTTGACAGAGTATGCATTTATTCATCAAACTATAACCAAAGGTTATAGCGAATTGAGAACGGTCGCCAATGCAGAGCAGGAGGTTTCGACATGGCAAAGAAAGGACGTGGGCGGCCCAAAAGACAGCGGCGGCAGAAGCAACAAGCACAGTATGAAGTGCTTGACAAATATCCAGTTCTACCACCTCACGCCTTCGCTCGAGTTGTCCGTGATTTGAGAACATTGAACATCATGTATCAAGCAATTGAACCTCCGTTGAATAAGAAAGAACAAGCCCAATTTGAGGAGATTATGGATATTTTCGTAAAAGCATTAACTGCCGATATCGAGGAGATTGATGCTGATCCTGATGGGTATCTACGTGCTGCAATGGACCAAATAATCAAATCTTATGGGATGAAAATTACTAAGAAATCTCGCTCTAAAATCTTCTATTATCTAAGGCGTGATTTAGTTGGTTATGGGCGCATGGATGTTCTGATGAACGACGCAAATGTAGAAGATGTATCTTTAGATGGTACAAACATCCCAATTTTCGCCTATCATAGGAAATTCGAATCTGTTGAAACATCAATCGCTTGGCCTACTGATGAGGAATTGGAGTCCTATGTGATTAAGTTAGCACAACGTTGTGGTAAGCACATTTCAGTTGCAGAACCATTGCTCGATGCTACCTTGATGGACGGCTCAAGAATTGTCATGAAATTAGGTTATGAGATTTCAACAAAAGGTTCGACCTTCTGTATCCGAAGGTTCAGGGAAGACCCGTTCTCGCCTTGCGACATTGTCGCTTTCCGAACAATGACAAGCCTAATGGTCGCTTACATGTGGATTGCTTTTCAACAAGGCATATCGATGTTGTTCGTGGGTGGTACAGCATCTGGAAAAACAACAACTCTCAACGCAATGGCGTTGTTTATCCCATGGCAAATGAAGATAGTCAGTATCGAATCCACTAGGGAAGTCAATATCCCTCAACCAAACTGGATTCCGGGATTGACTCGCCAAGGTTTCGGTGGTGAGTCTGATGATGGAGTCATTGGTGAGTTCGAACTATTGAAAGCGGCTCTCAGAGAGCGTCCTGAATACATCATTGTGGGTGAGATTCGAGGTGCTGAAGCTTATGTTCTGTTCCAAGCAATGGCTACAGGACATTGTTCATATTCTACAGTCCACGCTGATTCAGTGCCATCTCTAGTCCACCGTCTTGAGAATAAACCGATTGATATTCCACGTGTTCTGTTACCGGCACTTGAAGCATGTTCTATTCAGATGCAAACAAGAATCAACGGCCGGCGTGTTCGCCGTACCAAGCAGATTGTCGAGATTGTGGGAGTAGATCCTCACAGTCTTGAAGTTATTACCAATGAGGTGTTCAAGTGGGACCCCTCTAAAGATGACTACGACTTTAGTGGGAAATCGTATGTCTTGGAGAAAATCATGGTGAAAATTAATTATTCTCAAGAGAGAATGAGGGATGAATTACGTACCAGAAAAAGAATTCTAGATTGGATGGTACTGAATGACATCCGTAAATCAGATCAAGTTGCACAAATCATTACTGAATACTATGTCAGACCTCAAGCAGTTTTAGCAAGGGTTGATGGTCTTCGTTAAGGAGGGGATTGATTGGCCAAAAAGGCAGAAGAAACCGAAAAAAAGCGGTTTGAGGGAATGACCCTCACTGGTTGGCAGCGTTTTTCCAATCTTTTCCTTGGACGTATTCTCAGAGCTAAGACTAGACAAAACAAAGATTTGCAGAAGGTATTGTTACAGGCTAATATTAGAATCATGCCTGAAGTTTACAAGGCAACTGCAATCATGAGTACCGTTGTATCATTAGGTATCTTCATAGGTATTCTCACCATTGCTCTTTTCCCAGAAATTGGTGCTTTTGCTTTATGGGAAAATATGCAAGACCCTGAAACTGTAATCCCATGTATTGACTGGGCGTTTTGGAATCCTAATGACATCAATCCTAACCTCAATTGGGGGGGGAAGGGCCCTGATGAATTGTGGTATGATTACGGCGGGTGTCCTCATTATGCAACTAAAACAGTACCCGGAATTGTTCGCTATGGAATCATCGCTTTCTGTGGCCTATTTGGCCCAATAATGGCGTACCGGCATTTCATGAATTCAGCAGAACGAGAGCGAAAAGCTCGCTCTGAGGAGCTTGAGAAGTTTCTGCCATATGCTGCATCTTACACAGCAGCAATGTCAGCAGCAAATGCAACACCTTCAAGAATATTCAAATCGTTAGCAGTAAATGAAAAAATATATGGGAATATTTCTTATGACTCGGCTATGATTTATCGAGATATCACCCTTCTTGGAATGGATTTAGTTTCTGCAATTAAACTCTCAGTACAACGTGCAGCATCACCTTGGGTCTCTGAATTCTTTCAAGGTATGGTTGGGACATTACAATCAGGAGGTAACTTGAAAATTTACTTCCTAAATCGAGCCGAGCACTACATGCGTGAAAATCGTATCAGGCTTGGTGTTTTTCTTGAGACATTAGCAATGATGGCAGAATCATATGTCGTGGTTGCTGTTGCTATGCCTCTCTTCTTGATTGTCATGCTTGTCATTATGTTCTGGGTTTCTGGTGCTGGCTCTGAACTTTCTGAAGGAATGGTTTATTTGGTAGTGTTAGGAGTTCTACCAGTCATTCATATTGCCTATAGTATTCTAGTATGGATGATGAGTAAAGAGATGGAAATGTAATCAGAGGTAATAGTATGGCAAGGAAGAAAAAGGGTAAGATCCGCGTAGATCTAAATCTTCCAAAGGACGATTTTACTAGACGTAATTTCCTTGCAATTACTATCACTGGTGCTTTTCTTGGAATCATCGCCCTTGCATTTTGGGCAACTAATGCCTCCCTTGTATTCGGTGTATTGGCGCCTGCTCCAGTAAATGGCAATCCTGTATTCATCAACACGGCTTGTGGATTTGATCCAAATGGGGGCATGCCTGATTATTCACAAAATGAAACCTGCTTCTTCACTAAGGAGAGGGCAGCCACTCAAACCATGGAGTTACAGTGGGAGAATGTGAAAGGCCCCGGATTAGGTCAGCGCTTCGATGTTCCTGGAATAGATCAGTTGCGATTGGGGACACTATCTCACCCGCCCCAAGAAATGAGATTAGATTGTCATGCCTCAGCAGATCAGGATTTTCCTTTTACTATCACAGTGTGGGAGCCTTCGTACACAGGATCTAGTTTAGGGGTGGAACACACTATTTCTGCTGTGACCAATCAGGATGATTGCCACCTAACAATAGGAAATGCAGTAGAAAGCGAAGGGTGGGAAATTTGGCTCAAATTTGACCGTTCATTGCCACGAATGAGTGAATTCTCTTTGACTGTAGAAGTTGATTCCTATGATGGGATTCCAGATTGGATGAACAATGCTTCTCAATTCATTGGTCCAGAAGTTAACTTGGGGCCTATGAATCTCCGACCATTTATTTTCATCAATTGGTTTGGTTATGGATTCCTGTTAATCTGCTTCCCTGGTGCAATTTATTGGGATAGGCAAATGAAGAAAATTGATGCTATTGAAGAAAAATTCCCTGACTTCCTGCGTGATTTAGCAGAATATTGGAAAGGAGGTTTGTCGATGACTTTGGCGGTGAGAACGTTAGCCAATTCCGAGTATGGGGCTTTGAATAGTGAGGTACAGAGGATGAGCCAACAACTGTCCTGGGGGGTTGCATTTGGGGATGTAATAGATTTGTTTGCTGAACGCGTAGGCACTCCACTTGTTGCCCGTGCAATTAGCCTCATTGGAGAAGCAAACAAGGCGGGTGGAAAGATATCTGATATCTTAGTGACTGCTGCTAATGACAGTAGAGAAATTAAATTCCTCGAAGGTGAAAGAGAGCGAGCAATTGCCTCTTATATCGCAGTTATTTGGACTTCATATTTCGTTTTCTTAGGTGTTATTGTTGTCTTGGCTAAGGTTTTCATTCCAGCAATTGCCTCATCAAATTCAGGTGATGATAGTGCACAAATTGGAAACATGGTCATTCGTGCCATCGACCCACTTTTCTTCCTGGTCGTCTTCTTCTATGGAGTCAGTGCACAAGCCCTAGGTAATGGTGCCATGGCTGGACTAATGGCAACTGGTAGGCTTTCTAGTGGGATGAAACACGCGGGAATGATGTTGATGATGGCAATTCTAGCATTCAACTTAGTAGCATTTTCACCCGACTTATTGGGTATTCAAGGCGATATGGGACTGAATCCAGCTCTCGGTACATTCATTCCAGGGTGATGAGGTAAGATGCAACACCGTCAGGTATCTCCCGATTCCAGCGCTCAAGTGCATGTTCTAGAGATGCTGACATTGTTCTGGCTATTCTTTATGTCAGCAACCTTCATTCTTCAACTACAAATCCCTGACCCGATTTCATCTTCATCAGATGGACAACTCCAACTCGCGGCTGAAGATGCATTTGTACAAGAGGCAGGCTTAGTTCCCCTTGACCCTACAAATCACACAAATAGATTATCTGAACTACTTTCTGAAGGCGACTTAAATGTTGCATGCGACGCATTATTAGACGGTCTGCCAGATCCAGTGCAGGGTAATTGTTGGGTGGCAAAAAATGAAGCCGACCTTGCTAGATATGGGCTTGGTAGTACACCTACAGGGAGGACCATGAGTGTCCATAGATTAGTTACAGATAGTGGTAATGTCTGGACTGTGACTCTACAAGTTTGGTATGTGGGGGGTGTTGAATGATGATAAGTAGAAGTGATGATAGTGGCCAAATGTTACTGGCAACGGGCATTGTCCTAATGCTATCCCTTCTTTCCATGGCTTGGTTTGGAGTATCTGTGGCGGGACTAGGTGACCCATATGATCCAGGGACCGAAGAAGTAATCCAAGTTACTGAAACATTTTCAGATGTTTGGCAACCACTTATTGAAAACCGTAGTACAGATTTCGTCAATGATGGAAATGATTGGCAAGAGTCTGTTGATGCTGCTACAAATTCCACTGCTAGTGATTTAATGCGACATGGAGAACATCGAGGTGTTGAAATAATTATCACAGAAATTAATGTGACCAACTCAAGTGGAACCTTTACCGTATCCTGTGAAGTTGGTATTGCAGATAGACATGCTAGATTACAATTAATTGCTTTTGAAGCAGAAGTAAATTTCAGTTAATTCAGAACTTCTTTTCTGGAATTCTAGAAGCCATCCAACGATGCCACAATGGGGTTAATAGACACGGCCAAAATACTCCAAAATATCCTGAAGGCAATGTTGGAACACCTTCGTATGGGGTGAGTTGCCAGTAGGATTGGCTGGCTTTGATATGGTGTGGGGCATGCCTTGGTAATTCCAATAAAGTCCAACGACTCCATCTCTTTTCACTTTGCCAAGAATGCATCTCTGTCTGCCGTTCTCCATCAATTCTACGAAGGCCATAATGTTGAATATAATTCACATATTCTAGTAAAAATATACTAATCACTGCTTGATAAATAAAAGCGATAACGCACCATAAACCAAATACATACCAGATAGAAGCAACTAATATCGCTTCAACTACTAAACCAAGGAAACTAGGGTTGAACAAAAATAATGTGGACAGATTCTTTTTTTCCTTTCTTGCTACCTCTATTTTCCACGCACTTACAAATTGTTTGGGAACTGCTTGAATCACATGCAACCAAACCCCTCGTCCTTTGGGAGAACTTACAGGATCCAATGTTGTTGCAACATTTTTATGATGGTTGTAATTATGCTCTGTAGTAAAATGGGAATACAAAACTAATAGCAAATTTGCTCTTGCTAAATACCATTTGAAGGATTTTGGTTTGGCATGGCCAAGTTCGTGACCGACTACAATGCCAGAAATCCCAGATGAAATCCCGGTACTGAAACCAGCAACCCAAATTGTCCATGAATTACCATCTTGCAATGCTCTCCAGCAAAGTGCCGCAATAATTAATGGATTGAGTAAAGCATGGATTATCAGAATCATCTCATATGGTAAACCATTCTCAGGAGGTGGTCTAGATGGTTGTGCTTCGCCAAATAATTGATCAAAAAATGGGTAAATAACTAATGCTAAAATTATGCCGCCCCATGTCCAATAACCACCCTCGTAATTACCCCAAAGCACTGCTAAAGGAATAATAAAACCTAGAAGATGAAGAGGCCAAGGTTCTGGTTTCAAATCAGTCATCTACTCATCCCTGCTTATACCACTCTTCATCAAGCCATTGTCTGATTCTCTCGATATTATCGCTATTTAGGTGAGTGTCAATTAATTTCCAATCAGCCCCTTTGGCCTTGGTAATAAGTCCCGTCTGAATCGTACGTATACGTGAGAAGGCAGCGAGATAACGAGATGAACCTCGATGAGAATGTGCTTCTCTCTTGATAATTCGGTCTTGATGAACGCTTTCGTTATCAATAGCCAAATTAATTCCTACGGCAACTCCACCTTGTTCCCGCCACTCATTCAGTATTCGATTGGAGGGAATTACATGCGCCCCCTCTACAATAATATCTATGCCTTCTCTTCTCGCACGCGAGATAACCGCTTCGACACCCAGTTCTACAGC
>Ga0066849_10001294_pt1 | contig 10303 bp, 7 predicted proteins | sample ETNtaG_9_FD_65492 | JGI IMG/M metagenome (GOLD analysis project Ga0066849, IMG submission 65492) | Marine microbial and viral communities from oxygen minimum zone, Eastern Pacific Ocean - ETNP201406SV69 | ecosystem: Environmental > Aquatic > Marine > Oceanic | place: Pacific Ocean: Eastern... | reverse complement strand
CACAGATCATATATATACAACTGGCGAACATTCCTTTGCATTGGGAGTTTCAGCACAGTCTGATAAAGTTTCCTTTTACAGCAAGGAAAAACTCATTACTGATGGAATTTCTCTTCCTGGTGATGGAGAAGGTATTCTAAGTGATGATGGCAATGGCAGCGGGTATGCGCCTCAGATTGAAGTATGGCCAAGTTTGTCATTCTGAGGATAAAAATTATTTAGAATCTTTTATTTTCATGTCAGACTGATGACTCGTAAAATTTTGGAGGTAATCAATGAATAATTTTTGTTTTTGTAATCTTCAGAGACCAGAGCTGAAGCCATGACATCAAAGTACGAAAAAGAACTCGGTATGGATAAGTCCATCACAAGAAGGGATTTTGTCATCGGTTCATCTTTAATTCTTGGCTCTGCTGCCATTGGATCTGGAAGAGACGTTTTAGGTCAGCCCAATTCCAAGGGCGACTATTCTTTCAATGTAGGCTCTGAATGGTATGGGCCTGGTGGAATAGGCGATTATTCTCAGTCTCATGGCAATACTCCTGGTTTAATTAAAACAGCGCATGAAATCAGATCCGGAAGATTTAATACAGAAATAGATAAGGCCATTGACTCTGGAGAAGAATATGATCTTGTTGTAGTTGGCGGTGGCTTTTCAGGCTTGTCAGCGGCTTATCATTTTAATCGTCTCAACCCTAATGGTCGTGTGCTGATTCTCGATAATCATCCTATCTTTGGGGGAGAAGCAAAGCGTAATGATTTTAATGTGAATGGGTATCATATTTCGGGACCACAAGGGTCTAATGATTTTGGAATCCCCTCAACTACAGGCGGACCTGACGATTACTTTTCTGCATTAAATATGCCAAGAGAGTTCAGTTATATTGAACCAGGTGGTTCTGCAGCTGGCATGAGAATTCCGATTGATCATTATGACTGGTTTTGGCGGGAAAGAGAATTTGATGTGGGTCATTTTTTTCAAAATGAAGCTAAACCTTGGGTTAAAGATGTTTGGGGCTCTGGTTTAAAATCGACTCCATGGAGCAAAGAGCTCAGAGATGCCTTCACACATGTTCGATCCCTGGATACAAGGAAGACGGATACATTAGAGACAGAAAAGTGGTTGGATACTATTACTTTGAAGTCTTACTATGAGGATGAATTGGGTTTACCGCCTGAGGTGACATCATATTATGACCCAATCATGGCAAGCGTCATTGGACTTGGCTGTGACGCGACCAGTGCATATTGGGGCAAGTATTTTGAGATGCCGGGTTTCTATAAACCATCCGAGTATGATGAAGCACCGCTTCAGAGCTTCCCTGGTGGGAATGCAGGCATTGCTAGACACTTTGTAAAAAAACTCAATCCAGAGGCAATTTCTGGCACCTCATTTGAGGAAATATTATTTGGGAAGATAGCTTTTAATAAGCTTGATGATGAAAATAAACCCGTTCGAATTAGACTCGATTCAACGGTTGTCAGTGTTCAGCACGAAGGCAAAGGAAAGAAAAATGAGCGAGTGAGAATCGTTTATGCCAAAGATGGGCAATTGAATCAATTGAATGCGAAAGCAGTTGTTATGGCATCTGGTGGTTGGGTCAATAGATATATAATAAAGGATATGCCTGAGGAATATCACAAGGCGTATACCTATTTTGGGCATTCACCCGTTTTAGTCGCAAATGTAGCATTAACAAACTGGCGTTTTTTGCAACGACTTGGTGTATCTGCAGCAATTTGGTCAAAAGGTTTTGGCTTCAGTTGTAATATTCGACGACCGATGATTGTTGGAAATAAGGCACAGCCTTTGCATCCAGATAAGCCTGTTGTAATGACATTCTACGCACCAATTTTTAAACCAGGCCTAACCAGAAGACAGCAAGGTGCGATGGGAAGAGCGGAGATTCTCGGTACCTCTTTTTCGGATTATGAAAGACAAATTCGTGAACAAATGACCATGATGTTCTCAGATTCTGGATTTGATCCGGCGAATGATATTGCTGGTATTATTTTAAATCGATGGGGTCACGCTTATGTAAATCCTGGTTTGGGCTTTAGATTTGGAGTGAATGGAGAAACTCCTCCCCCAGATGTCATCCGCAAAGCTCATGGTCGCATAGCAATAGGGCATTCAGAGCTGAGAGGCCATCAATATTGGTCTGGAGCTGCCGGTGAAGGAAGGCGAGCGGTTGAATCACTTTTAGATTCATACTTTTGATTTATCTTTAAGAAGCTCACTATTTTCTTAAAGATAAAGTTTGCAGACATTTACTGTAAAAGCGTTAAAAATTGTTGAAAAATAGTTAAATTATTTGCATTATCTGTATAGCGTATTTGCATTATCTGTATAGCGTATTTGCATTATCTGTATAGCGTAAACTAATTAAGGGGAATATTGATTTATGTCCAAGAAACATCAAAAGGCTTTGAGAAGATCAAAAGCCATCCGAAGAAAGACTAATATCGAGAGAATGAGAAACAGGGTTAAGGCAGCGGCAACTATAGCCACAGCTACAGCAGTACTGACTGTGCCTGAAATCCAAGCTGCTCAAAACGACATCGATGAGATTGTTGTAACAGCCAGAAAGAAAGAAGAAGTTGTCCTTGATATACCGATGAATATCTCAACCATTACAGAGGCTGAGATTAAAGCCAGAAATATTATTGATAAAACAGAGCTATATCGAACAATCGCAGGAGCCGCATCACCGCGTGGTGAGCTAATCCTTCGAGGACTATCAGGTTCGAACAGCGCATACCCCAATACAACCAATGTTTGGACTGATGGAATACCTTTTGATTTTGACAATGTATACGATGTTGAACGGGTAGAGGTTCTCAGAGGTCCTCAAGGAACTCTATATGGATCAAATGCCATCGGCGGAACAGTTCATGTCATCACAAATAAACCAGATTTAAATGAATTTGAAGTCTCAGGATCTGTGATGTTTAAGAATGAAAGACACCGACCAGGAACAGAGGTCAGAGCATTTGGCGTAGTCAATGTTCCAATTGTTGAAGGTTCATTGGGATTGCGTGTAACAGGACAAAGTGGAAGCAAAACAGGCAAGATTCTAAATATAAATGACGGACACAGAGGAGAAACAGAGGATGAATTTCTCAGGGCTCAATTACTGTGGGAGCCCAATGATAAAACTCAAGTCAATCTGAGTGTTGTCAGAGATGAGTGGTTTTCAGATGAATATTCTGATGTAGACCTGTCAACACCACCTTACTATTATGAGGCAATTTTAACTCCAAATGGGGATGCAACATACGGTTATGACGTCGAACTCACATTTCCAGACTGTCCATCTGGTGCATCCAGACCTGAGTGCAAGATTCACTCTATTGGCGCATTAGTTCAAGATGGTTACAACCCTGATTTTGCGACTTGGTATCTTTTGAACCACTTCAATGCAAATGAAACAAGTTTGATTGGCTTGACAATTGATAGGCAAGACATATTCGACGGGGTCGACTTATCATATGCTGGATCATACAGAGACACCGATACCTCGGGCAGACAAAATCACTGGTCTAGGTACGATGCACAAGATATGTTTAGAACGTGGATCGATGACACCAATGGTTGGAACAGGTTTACCCATGAACTTCGACTTCAATCTTCCGGCGATGGACCAATCGAATGGACAGTTGGAGCATTCCACGATGATTCAAGAGGAAAGGAAAATCCAAATGTTCAGTGGCAGTATCATGCAAGCGATAATCGAAGCAGAGCAATTGCTGATTATCTTTGGGGATATTGGTGGGGTTATGAGGATCCAACTCAGTTAGGTATAGATGTTTATGGCAATGGGAACGTTCACTACAACGGCAATCAGCTGCGATGGGACGACACCGAAACTGCATACTTTGGTGAGGTCAGTTACACCATGGATCTTCAAGATGGGAAAACCTTAGAGCTTACAGGTGGTATCCGTTTCTATGATATAAAAAACGACTATTACTATACCGATTCAGGCCTTTGGAATAATGACGTTACCGATATCAAAGATGGTGAGGACGGCAACAGAATTAAGCTGAGTGCTAACTACAGACCGGCTGAGGATTTTGCGGTATTTGGAATTTATTCAGAGGGATATCGTCCCGGAGGTAACAATGGATCTGCGCCACCGGTATCTTGTAGAAACGATCCTGCTGTTGGCGATTACAGCGATCGTTATACTTCAGATGAAACTGAGAATATGGAAATCGGATTCAAAGGTCTATTATTTGACCGAAGGCTTCAGTTCTCTGGTGCAATCTATCAGATAGACTGGTCAGGCGTTCAAGCTAGAGTTTATATGGAAACTTGTGGGTTTAGTTACACAGCGAATGCAGCAACGGCTGAATCAAAAGGTTTTGAGTTGGAAACAACCAGCTTACTGACAGACGACCTTAAGCTTATTGTTAATTACTCAAGAACAGCGAGTGAAATGACCTCTGATGTACCAAGTATTGGAGCTTCAGATGGCGATGATATGACAATGGTACCTAAGTACAATTATTACATTGCTCTTGATAAGGAGATAACATTCCGAGGAATGGACGGCAACCTTCGACTTGATGTAAATGGCTATGGTAAGTACAAAACACACTTTAATGTCCGAGAGCAAGATATATCAGATGCATATGAAGTGGTGAACATGCAAGCCAGTCTTCAAGTCAGTGAAAATACTACCATCAATTTGGTGGTTAATAATTTACTAGATGACAGGATTGTTCGTTATAAGAATGCTCGATCTAGAAACATTGGATCCTATTGGAATATTTATCATACATACTATGCTCCAGACCGAACTGTTGCATTTCGTATGGACTATACCTTCTAGGACATAGATAGCACATTCTCATTTTTGAGAGAGGGGCCTTTAATTAGGCCCCTTAGTGTATGGATGAGAAATAATTGACTGAAGAAAACAATCAAAAATATCAAACGATTGCCGAACAAATAAAGAAAGGCAATACTGACGATGCCATCACTAGCCTTAAAAGTATCCTCTCATCTGACCCAAATGATTTAGTTGCTTTATCGATGAGTGGATCTGCTTATATGAGGGCTGGCGATGAAACTGAGGCATTTAATTCTTTTGAGGCGGCAGTCAAAGCAAACCCAAACTCATTTTCATCTCATGGCGATCTGGCTTTTGCAGCAATGAAATGCGGGCAGTCTGCTCGTGCGATTACTCATTTTGAAAAATCATTAGAAATAAACCCAAATTTTTATCCAGCATGGAGTTTTCTTGAGGCCTTGTATTTTGAGAAAAGAGATTATGTGGCTGCACTGAATGCAGTGAAAAAATCCGAAGCACTTGATCCAATGAATGATGAATACAAGGAAATGCAAAATGCTCTTAAGAATGGATATTCTGAAAATGCTGAAAAAATAGCTCGCTCTATGATTGCTAGACATCCCGGTCACCCTAGAGCATCTTTTATGCTCGCACATTTGGCTTCCAGATTGGGAGCCCATGAAGAGTGTACAAAGGTTCTAAGATATGCGTTGCAGCATCACCCAGCTAATATCATGTTAAGAAAAGCACTGATTCAGAATCTAGAGCGACTTGGTGAGTTTATATTGGCAGTTGATGAGGCTGAGGGACTTACAAAACTTGATTCTGATTACAGGCATTGGGTACTTCTCAGTAAGGTTTATGGACACATAGGATCGCATGAGAAGGCACTTGGTGCAGCGGAAGAAGCTGCGAAGAGTATTCATGACAACACAGAAGAACTCGGTAAGATTGATCTTCTTCGTGGCCATGCTCTCAAGATACTCGGCAGACGATCTGAAAGTGAGCAAGCATATCGAGATTGCATCTTAAATACACCCGGTAACGGTGCAGGCTGGTGGGGATTGGCTGATTTCAAAGATTACAAGTTTGATCAAGTTGATAAATTAACCATGAAGGAGATCTTTGAAAACGAGAAGTATGAGCCAGCTCAAAGATGTCAGGCAGCATTTGCATTGGCAAAGGCTTATGAAGGGGATAATGACTTTGATAAATCATTTATTTGGTATAAAAAGGCAAACGATCTTCGGCCCAATTTAAATTTTAATCAAACGGATCATCAGAAATTTTGTAAAAGAATAATCAAAGGATTTGATTTTGATACCTTAAAAAATCAGGCTTCTGAACAAGCTGATACACCGACACCAATATTTATTATTGGCATGCCAAGGTCGGGATCAACTTTAATTGAACAGATACTATCCAGTCATTCTCAGATTGAAGGCACTATGGAATTGATGACGCTTCCAAACTTGGAAAGAAAGATGATTATCTCTGGAGGGTTAAAATTTGACAAAAAGTATCCAGAATCTTTTAAACACTTTAACAAAGCACAACTCGCTGATTTTGGTAAGGCTTATCTTGATCAGACATCGATATACCGTAAGGATAAACCCTACTTTATAGATAAATTACCACCCAATTTTGAGAGAATTGGAATAATCCATAAGATTTTACCCAATGCAATCATTATTGATGCAAGAAGGCACCCTTTGGCTTGCGGATTCTCTATCTATAAGCAACATTTTGCTGGCGGTCATGAGTATAGTTATGACTTAAACAATATTGGCTTTTACTATAATTGTTATTTAAGTGTCATGGATCACTTTAATCAAATGATCCCAGAGAAAATTTTCTTGATGGAATATGAGAAGAATATCCAAAATACAGAAGCAATGACACGTAAATTACTCGATCATATTGGTCTTGAGTTCGAACCTGGTTGTTTAGAGTTCTATAAGAATAAACGAGCAGTGAGAACTGCGAGTTCTGAACAGGTTCGAAAACCGATATATACTGATAGCCTCAACGAATGGAAGAATTATGAGGAACAGCTTCTGCCCCTTAGAGATGCAATCGGTGATGATACAATTAGACGTTATGAGGACATCTCATAGGTGAAGTTAAATGCAAACCTTTGGTAAAAAAAACCTCTTTATCTTATTTATAATTTCAATGAGCCAAAATCTCATGTCTATGAACGAGCACAATCAGCATAATGATGAGTCTTTCGATTTAGACACAACTCATTTCAACGAACTTCATCAAGAATTCAAAAAAGGTAATCACGGATACATTGATAGCTTCTTGGTTATTCAAAGTGAAGAAGTAATTTTTGAGAAATATTACGAGGTTGATTACTCGATGCTCACAAAAGAAAGAAAAAGTGAGCAGAGAAGGATTATGCAAAGAAATTATGGTGACTTAGCCACAGCTCAGTACAACTATTATGACCCTGAATGGCATCCATATTACAAAGGCACCAAGCTTCACACCATACAGTCTGTAAGTAAAAGCGTGACTTCTGCCTTATTTGGTATTGCTTCAGAAAGAGGGGAGATAGAAAGCATTGATAATGAAATCTTTGAGTATTTTACTGAATATAAACATCTATTCGATAGCACAATTAAAAAATCAATCACCATCAGAGACTTATTGAACATGACATCAGGCATAAAGTGGGATGAGGACAGCTACCCTTATACCGACCCTCTAAATGATGCTGCAAGCATGGAAAATAGTCATGATTGGATTGAATATATTCTTTCGTTGCCGATGGAGCATAATCCTGGCAGTAAGTTTGTCTACAACAGTGGCATCACTGTTTTGCTTTCACATATCTTACAAGAAGCAACGGGGCTGACTGTTGCTAAGTATGCTGAAAAATTTCTATTTAAACCTATTGGCATAGAAAAATATTTTTGGAAAGAAACACCAACTGGATTGACTGATGCAGAGGGAGGGCTTTACTTAACAACAAAAGATTTTGCAAAAATTGGCCTCTTATATCTTAATAATGGAATGTCCGGTGGACAGCAAATCTTGACAAAAGACTGGGTTGAATTGACCATGTCGCCAGTTGTTCCAATTGAGGATAGTCATCGAAGATATGGATTTCAGTGGTGGTTTGTGCCTTATGGTAACGAAAAGGAAAAATGGATTTTCAGTGGAAGCGGCTATGGAGGTCAATATCTTATGGTTATTCCAGAGTACCAACTTGTCATAGTGTTTAATGGTTGGAATATTTTTGATACCAAAAGACCGTCTATTGAATACCTATCCTCGAGAATTCTGGAAGCTGTAATAGAGAAAAAATAAATCAATGGATCAGATTAATATCATTCCTTTGAGTAATTTGATGCTTGGATTTATTCCAGTTGCGGTTTTAATATTGATCATGCGCTTTTGGGGATTGAATATCACCAGCTCTTTGTATGCAAATTCCAGGATGCTGATTCAATTGCTTCTCATTGGTTATGTACTGACTTACATATTTGAAACGGATCAACCAATGATCATAGCTTTGGTTGTTTTTTTTATGATCTTCATGTCGGCATGGATAGCAATGCGACCCCTTAAAGAGAAGGGCATTTATTCTTTCATAGTAATTTTCTTATCCCTTGCATTGAGTGGGCTGGCAGTGCTGTTTCTCATCAGTCAATACATTGTGGAGTTACCCAGATGGTTTGAGCCCAGTTTCATCGTCCCAATTGCTGGGATGATTTTTGCAAACAGTATGAATATAGTGAGCTTGGCAGGAGAAAGATTTTTTGTTGAAAAAGATCGAGGTGAAAATTATGAGAACTCTAGAAGAATAGCCTTAGAAACGGCTTTGATACCACTTATCAATGCTTTATTTGCTGTAGGATTGGTCTCATTGCCCGGCATGATGACAGGGCAAATATTGTCTGGCATCGAGCCACTGATGGCAGCTAGATATCAGATCATGGTTATGTGTATGATGTTCAGTACTGCGGGCCTTTCTGCAGTGACTTACATGTCATTTAAGAAATACTAAGGAGGAAACTATGGCGGCAAATATGGGTGGTTATATTTCAGTAGGCACAAACGATCTTGAGTCAGCTAAGAATTTTTATGATCATGTTTTTGAGACACTTGATAAAAAAAGCTTTAAAGGAAATGATCGTTCCTATTTCTATTTCTTCACAAGTACAAATACCTATTTCGCTGTTTTCTCTCCGTACGATGGCAATCCTGCGACAGTTGGGAATGGTTCAATGACAGGAATCACATTTGATTCTCCGGAAGAGGTGGATGAAATTTACAAAAGAGCTATTGAGGCCGGTGCGACTTGTGAAGGCGCACCTGAACAAAAGATGGAAACCTTTTATGGCGGTTATGTTAGAGATTTAGATGGCAACAAGTTGGTTTTTTGCAACATGGGTAAAGGTTAAGATGGCATTGCTCTTTTTTGTGATTTTTTTGTCTGCTGCACTTTTCATGGGACAGGCAGCCCTGAGTTTATTTCTTGGGATACTTCTATCATTTGCAAATAATAAGTTTGCTTTGACTCCAATCAATGTGAATGGCTCAAATTTTCTTAAAGCTGGGATTATTTGCTTGGGCGCTACAATCAGCTTCAAAGCACTGGGCGATATAAGCTCTGACTATATTCCCATGGTCTCCCTATATGTAATTCTCATTATGATCTTCGGAATTCTAATAGGCAGACTAATAAAATTACCAAAAAAACTCACACTCCTTCTTGTATCAGGCACTGCAATTTGTGGAGGTACGGCTATTGCATCTCTTGCGCCAATTATTAACGCAAAAAGCAAAGACTTGGTAGCCTCAATCAGTTTGGTTTTTTTATTGAATGCAATAGCAATCATGGTTTTTCCATACATTGGTGAATATTATGAGATGACGAATGAAGAATTCGGGATTTTCTCAGCTCTCACCATTCATGACACTGCATCAGTGGTTGGCACAGCGAGTTTATATTCTAATGAGTCAGTCACTTATGCAAGCATCATAAAATTAGGAAGAACTCTATGGATTGTGCCTTTACTCATAGGTGCTTCAATTTATAGCAAAAGCGATAATAAGGACTTCGACTTCCCGTATTTTATTCTCGCATTCTTATTGTTCGTGATTATTGGTAATACTTTAGGCATTGATGGCGAGATTAAATCCATAATGAAAACAGTGAGTATCTCTCTATTTCAGATAGGTCTTTTCATGATTGGTTACAAGTTTCAACTAAATACCATTTCCAACTTGTCCATTAAGCCTGTTCTGTTTGCAGTCTCAATATGGATAACAATTATTGTATTGACCTTACTGGTGTTCCGTGTCTAAAAAAGTAGTGATTGTTGGCGCTGGGGTTAATGGATTAGTTGCCGCTAATTACCTAATACGAGCTGGTCATCATGTCACTCTAATTGAGAAAAAAGCAACAATAGGTGGTGCTTGTGCGATGGATTCATTTGATCATGGAAATACGACGTATCATTACCCATCTGGTGCATCAGTGCTTGGTT
>Ga0066849_10001288_pt1 | contig 10313 bp, 12 predicted proteins | sample ETNtaG_9_FD_65492 | JGI IMG/M metagenome (GOLD analysis project Ga0066849, IMG submission 65492) | Marine microbial and viral communities from oxygen minimum zone, Eastern Pacific Ocean - ETNP201406SV69 | ecosystem: Environmental > Aquatic > Marine > Oceanic | place: Pacific Ocean: Eastern... | reverse complement strand
AATTAAAATTTTTGAAAAAACTACATTAAGAACAGGATTTAATTTATATAATTCTGCCGGTTCAATTAATTATAGTCCAGATGATCTTGCATTTGATTCTGTGTATTTTTTCTTAGACCCAGATGAGAATTATGTTGAATGGGATGATGCAGTAATTGAGGATGCTGGAGATTACATTATTTCTTCATCAAATAATAGCTTATACCAACTCAAAAAGAGAGATTTCAGGTCTAAATATGTTAATATACCCTTGTCATTTAAGATGAAGACTAATGAGATAGGTTATATGACTTTTTTTGGGGAGTTTGGGTCTGTTATTGGATTCAATACAAGTTCACTTTCTAACGATGAGTGTATTATTGCTGAAATGGAGGATACTACTGGATTTATTTCTATTCCCTCTGCTACAATGAATGATGTTATTAATAAATCTAACATTGATTTTAATAAAGGAACACAACCAATTAAAGCTGGTTTAGTTGTTGGAGGAGGAGGGGAATTTACTTTTTCAGGTACAACGGCTTTATTTTTTGCTGTTCATTTTATGTATGATTTCACCAATGTTGTTAGGTCAGATAAAAGAGAGCCCTATTTGAGGAGAATGTATAATGATTCTTACCAAAGGGTAGGAGCTAACTCTTCGTTTAGAAGTGTTCGGCTTACAGTTGGAATCTTATTCTAAATATGTTTTAAAACTATTATTCCTCCACTTAAATTTATTTAATGGATTTTCATAAAATTGAGAAATATATAGTAAGGTGGCTTGCAAATTATATTGATAATACTTCTTTAAATGGTTTTGTGGTTGGAGTTTCTGGAGGCATTGATTCAGCAGTTACATCCACACTTTGTGCTAAAACTGGATTTTCAACAACAGTTTTAAATATGCCAATTCTTCAAAAATCAAATCAATATTTAAGAAGTGATGAACATATAAAATGGTTAAAGGAGAGTTATGGAAATATAAGTAGCGAAGAAATTGATCTAAGCCCTGTTTTTAATTCTTATAGTCAACATTTGCCTTCCGGAATTCAAGACCATTTAACAATGGCTAATTTGCGTTCTAGAATAAGAATGGCAACCTTATATGCATTTGCATCTAGCGAGAAAAAAATAGTTGTTGGCACAGGCAATAAAGTGGAAGATTTTGGCGTGGGGTTTTTTACGAAATATGGTGATGGAGGTGTTGATATATCTCCTATAGCGGATTTAATGAAAACAGAAGTTTTTAAGTTAGCAAATCATATGGGAATTGTAGATAGCATACAAAAGGCTGCACCAACAGATGGTTTATGGGAGGACGATAGAAGCGATGAAGATCAATTGGGAGCTACTTATGAGGAATTAGAGTGGGCAATGAAATATACTAGTAAGGAAGTGAGTCATTCAATTGATAAAAGGCAAAGCGATGTTTTAAAGATTTACAACGATTTGCATTCTGCTAATTCACATAAAATTGATTCTATACCAATTTGTAAAATTCCATTAGAATTAAAGTAATACTACTTTTTTTATTGCTCTGGAGCAATCTTTATTATAAGACCATTCAAAGATTCGCTAATTTTTAATTGACAAGATAAGCGACTGTTTTCCTCGCAATCCCAACTTTCTTCCAACATGGCTTTTTCATCGTAAGATTTTTCTGGGAGCTCATGGTTGGATTGAATATAAACATGGCAAGAAGCACACATGGCCATTCCGCCACAAGTTCCTTCTATGGGGAATTCATGAATTTTCAGTAACTCCATTAAATTAAGATTCATGTCGGTAGGACCAGAAATCTCGTGTTGATTCCCATTTCTATCAATAACTGTAATATTTATATCATTTTTCAAATCCAATAATTCCTGTAACAGTGGTATATTTTAGTACGTTGTTTTTTTCTGGATGTATTATTTTAAAGGCAGATTGAACCATTACAGCAGCTTCATGAAAGCCACATAAAATTAGTTTTAGTTTGCCTGTGTAAGTGTTTACATCCCCTATAGCGTATATGCCTTCAATATTAGTTGAATAATCTGTGGCATTGTCCACTTTTATAGCATTTTTCTCAATTTCTAATCCCCAATTTGCAATAGGTCCTAATTTTGGAGTAAGCCCAAATAATGGAAGCCAATTATCACAATTTAATGTTAGATCATCTTCACCGTTTTTAAACTTAATAATCAATTTTTCTAAATCTTTTTCCCCAATGATTTCTTTAACTTCTGCATTTAATAACATTTTAATTTTACCACTACTAGCGTAATTCAATGCTTTTTGTACAGAATCATTATGAGCTCTAAAGTTTTCACTTCTATGAATTAACGTAACTGATTTCGCGTCATTTTCTGCAAAATACAAGGCCCAATCTAATGCGCTATCTCCTCCGCCTGAAATGACTAAATCTTTTGATTTAAAAATGGAAGGCTCTTTAATTATATAGTGGATGCCATTTTTTTCATATTCTGATAAATTAGGGACTGGTGGCTTTCTAGGGGTAAACACACCTAATCCACCTGCTATTGCAACTACTGGTGCTTGATGTGTAGTCCCCTGTGTTGTGGTAACAACGAACTGACCATTTTCATTTTTTTCAATGGTTTCAGCCGATTCTCCAAGGGTGAAGCCTGGATTGAAAGGTTTTATTTGTTCCATTAGTTTATCCACTAATTCGGCTGCTAAAATACTTGGGTAGCCAGGAATGTCATAAATTGGTTTTTTGGGGTATATTTCAGCACATTGCCCACCAGGCTGAGGAAGAGCATCTATTAGGTGACATTTTAGTTTTAAAAGACCGGCTTCAAAGACGGTGAATAAACCAACAGGACCAGCCCCAATTATTATTATATCGGTCTGGATCATTTAAATAGTTTTTGCATTTATAACTTGTTGATTAATAAAGACAATAACTCCTACATTTAATTGCATTGAAAGCTTCATTTATTTGTTAGATATTTTTATTATTGCCAATATAATTTATTGGTAACAAAGGTAATTGAGGATTTTAAAGAAACAATTATTTTTCAGTGAAATGAATTCATTACATTTGAGCCCTAAACAGATATGAAAAAAGTAACTCTAGAAAATAAAACGTTCCAATTATTTATTGATTCGGTAAAGTTGCAGAATGCAATTGAATTGCTTTCAAATAAATTAAATAGAGACTACAAGGATAAAGAGCCTATTTTCATATGTGTTTTAAATGGTTCTTTTTTGTTTGCAGAAGAATTAATTAAAAGATTTAACTCCAACTGTAAAGTGTCTTTTATTAAAGTTGCTTCTTATAAAGGAACTAGCTCTACTGGGGAAGTAAATAATTTGATTGGATTGAATGAGGACGTTGAAGGGAAAGATATTGTCATTGTTGAAGACATTGTTGATTCCGGAACTACAATTGCCGCTATTTATGAAGATATTAAAAAGTATAACCCTAGTTCCATTGAAGTATCTACTTTATTATTTAAACCTAAAGCATATCAAAAAGACATCCCTGTTAAGTACAGTGCTCTAAGTGTTGGTAATGAGTTTTTAGTAGGTTTTGGTTTGGATTATAACGGTTTAGGTCGAAACTTAGAAGAAATATATATAATAGAAGAAAATAATTGAAATGTTGAATATTGTATTATTTGGTCCTCCTGGAGCAGGAAAAGGAACACAAGCTGAAAGAATTAAAGATCACTATAATCTTACACATTTATCTACTGGAGATATCTTTAGAAAGAATATTAAAAGTTCTACAGAGTTGGGTTTGTTGGCAAAAAGCTATATTGATAAAGGTGAGTTGGTTCCAGATGAGATTACCATAAAAATGTTGCAGACTGAAGTGGAAAAGCACACGGATTCATTTGGATTTATTTTTGATGGTTTCCCAAGGACAAAAGATCAAGCTTCTGCTTTAGATAATTTTTTACAATCTTTAAATACATCAATTAATAGAATGATTGCATTGAATGTACCTGAAGCGGAATTAATTAATAGGTTATTAGCTAGAGGGCGAAAAAGTGGACGTTCAGACGATCAAGACGAAGATATTATTGCTAATAGAATTAAAGTATACGAAAAGAAAACTGCGATTTTAGCAGATTTTTACAACGATCAAAATAAATTAGCGTCCATAGATGGTGTAGGGACGGTAAATGAAATTACACATAGAATTTATCAAGTGCTTGATAATTAATTACTATTATGTCTTCAAGTAATTTTGTAGATTATGTCAAGGTATGCTGTAGGTCTGGAAAAGGAGGTGCAGGATCTAGACATTTCCACAGAGATAGAACAACAGCTAAAGGCGGTCCAGACGGAGGTGATGGAGGTAGAGGTGGTCACATTATACTTAGAGGGAATAAACAGATATGGACACTGCTTTCTTTGAAATATAGAAAACATATTATTGCATCACAAGGTGAATCGGGAGGAGCTAATTTAAGATCAGGGAAAAATGGGAAAGATGAAATTTTAGATGTTCCATTAGGGACTGTAGCTAAAGATGTTGAGACTGGTGAAGTTTTATTTGAAATTACGGAGGATGGTCAGGAGGTGATTTTAGTTGAAGGAGGTCGAGGAGGATTAGGAAATGATCACTTTAAGTCTGCAACTAATCAGGCACCTAGATATGCTCAACCTGGGGAAAGCGGAAAAGAGGAGTGGAAAATTCTTGAATTAAAAGTTTTAGCCGATGTTGGTTTGGTTGGCTTTCCTAATGCTGGAAAATCAACTTTGCTTTCAGTTGTTTCAGCAGCTAAACCAGAAATAGCTAATTATCCTTTTACAACATTAGTTCCAAATTTGGGAATAGTTGCTTATAGAGATCATAAGTCTTTTATCATGGCTGATATTCCAGGAATAATTGAGGGGGCACATAAAGGGAAGGGCTTGGGACATAGGTTCTTAAGGCATATTGAAAGAAATTCAGTGCTTTTGTTTATGGTGCCAGCTGATGCTGATGACATAAAAGAGGAGTATGGTATTTTGTTAAATGAGCTGAAACAATATAATCCTGAATTATTAGATAAAGAAAGACTTTTAGCAATAACTAAGTGCGATTTACTTGATGAAGAATTGAAACAAGAACTTAGTGAAGAACTGCCTAGTGGTATTAAGTCAATTTTTATATCATCCATAGCTCAGGCTGGTCTGGTGAATTTAAAAGATGAGATTTGGAAATTGATTCATTATGAAATGGATAAGTAACTTAGAAAATATAGACCAAAAGGTCATTCTATTACTTAATGGAAATAATAATCCAATTATAGATGAAATAATGTGGATGATAAGTGATCCATTATTTGGCGTTCCATTTTATTTATTTTTCATTTATCTGATTTATAAGAATTACCAATTGAGAGAAACTATATGGATAGTGATATTAATGTTAGTTGTTGTAGGGTTAGGAGACTATATAGCTAAAAATTTCTTCAAGGAAACTATACAGCGTTACCGTCCTAGTCATAATTTAGATATAACAAATAAGTTAAATTATTATCTAAAATCTAATGGTGACTTTTATAAAGGGGGAGCATATGGATTTGTTTCTAATCATGCTACTAATATGGCAGCTGTAGGAGGCTCTGTCTTTTTGTTTTTAAGAAAACAATATTCAAAATTATGGGTTTTGTTATTCTTGTTTGTAATTACGATATCTTACAGCAGAATATATTTAGGAGTCCATTATTTGTCAGATATTATAGGTGGTTGGATTCTTGGTTTAACTTTGGCGCAGTTAGGTTATATTTTATTTAATAAATTTAAAAAATGACTTCTTTAGTTGCAGTTTTTATTGGTGGAGGGCTTGGTGCATTGAGTAGATTTTTCTTGGGAAAAATTGCATTAAATTTATACGATGGGGTATTCCCATTAGGCACCTTTTTTGCTAATTTAATTTCTTGTATAGTTGTTGCTTTGGTTGTTTTTATTTTTAGCGATGCAAAATGGATAAATGAACAAGTGAAGCTTTTTTTAATCGTTGGATTTTGTGGTGGATTGAGCACCTTTTCTACATTTAGTCTAGAAACCTTTGAATTGCTAAAGAATGGACATTTTAACTGGGCAATTCTTAATTTGAGCATAAGTATTTTACTATGCTTAGGTATAATTTACACGGTTTATAAGAAAGGGCTTGTTTAAGATTATTTTTCTTCTTTACAAGTTTTAATGATTTCTATAAAATCTTTTTCATGTTTCATAAAATCATCAAAGGATTGATAGCTTCCTTGAATTTTCTCAAGAGAACAATCGCAAAAAGCTGCTTCTATCTTTGCCCTTTTACATTCAGCTTTATATTTTTCTATGTCTTTTACTTCCCAATTGTTACATGAAATAATTGAACCAAATAGTATAAGCACAAAAAGTTGTTGAAGGATATTTTCTCTAAAGATTGTCAATTACCAGAAGAATTAATTTTATCTATGAAGCCATTAAGGTCGTAATTATTTAGTTTTTCAGGGTTTTTTCTAAAAAATTCAATGATACTGTCCTTGGCTTTTTGGGTAAAGTTAAAATTTTCATCAATTTCAAGCGAATTAAATTTTGGATATTGTTCAATAATTTTCAAAAATGTGTCGTTGCGAATAGTTCTCGTGTCTTCAACCATATCCTGTGATATGTTTAGGAAATTTTCTTCAAGAGTGTCTCTAATGTCTTTAATTAAGCTATCCAGTAAAACAGGCTTTGATGAGTAATATTTGATAGCTAAAGAAAGATCCTCTTCTTGATAGCCAAGGTCATTTAAAATACTTAAGGTTAAATTTGAAACACTGTCCTTGGGAAGTAGCGTTTGTTTTTTGTTGTTAAAAACATGCGCATTCATTAACCATGTTTTTTTAATTATTGTTTGAAATTCTTTTGGGGGAATAGGGGAACTCTTGATATTATTTTTTGGAACTTCTTGAATGCATGCGTTCAATGTAATCAGAATGATGAGTATAGAAATTATTTTTTTCATCCAGAAAATGTTAATCTTTTCCCTTTGTTTCCTTCTATGATAATTCCGTTATGATAAACCCTGTTGCCATTAACAAAAGTGCTTTCAATGGTGTTGTTGTATCGTAATCCTTCAAATGGTGACCAACCACATTTGTAAAGAATATTCTCTTTATCGACAAAATGACTTCTGCCTTTTTTAATTAGTACAATATCAGCAAAGTATCCAGGTCTTAGATATCCTCTTTTTTCGATATTAAAACAATCGGCTACATCGTGACTTGTTTTTTTAACGATGTGTTTTAATTCAATTTCGTTTCTATTTTCAAGTTCTAATAAAGTTAATAAGGCATGTTGTACTAAAGGACCTCCGGATGGGGCATTTGAGTAATTATTATTTTTTTCAGCTATAGTATGTGGAGCATGATCTGTAGCAATAACATCAATAATGTTGTTGTTTATAGCATTGATTAATTCTTTTCTGTCACTTTCCTTTTTTACTGCAGGGTTCCATTTTATTAGGCTCCCTTTTTGATCATAGTAACTGTCGTTAAACCATAAGTGATGGATGCAACATTCCGAAGTTATTCTTTTTTCTTTGATAGGTTTATTATTGAAAAGAGATAATTCTTTTGCAGTTGAAATATGTAAAATGTGAAGTCTTGTATTATGTTTTTCAGCAAGTTCAACAGCAAGTGATGAGGATAAATAACATGCTTCTTCAGATCTAATTAGCGGATGTTTATTAAAAGGAATATTATCTCCGTATTTATTTGTATAAATTGAAGTATTCCTTTTTATAGTTTCTTCGTCTTCACAATGCGTGGCAATAAGAAGAGGGCTATTTTTAAATATGTCACTTAATACAGTTCTATTGTCAACAAGCATATTTCCAGTTGAAGAGCCCATGAATATTTTTATACCACAAACGTTTTTCTTATCGGTTTTTAAAACCTCTTTTAAATTATTATTGTTAGCTCCCATAAAAAAGGAGTAGTTTGCAATAGAGTCTTCGCTTGCGATGGCGTATTTATTTTCAAGAAGCTCTTGTGTTACAGTATTGGGGACAGTGTTGGGCATTTCCATAAAGCTTGTAATGCCTCCGGCTATGGCAGCTCTAGATTCTGTATGTATATTAGCCTTGTGTGTTAATCCGGGCTCTCTAAAATGTACTTGGTCGTCAATTACCCCAGGAATTGCGGTTAATCCTGTCGCATCAATTTCCTGTGTAAATGTTCCTTTTATTGGTCCTTTTTCAATAGCTGAAATATAAGTGTCTTCTATTGCGATGTCACCAATGAATTGTTCCCCTTCATTGATTATTTCAGCATTTCTAATGACTATTTTATTTTTCAAATTTTTTAGACCTTAATTTAATTACTCCAATAAAGGCTTCTTTAAAGATTCCAATATTCATTTTAGAATCACCTAACTCTCTATCCTTAAATACAATAGGAATTTCTTTTACGTTGAAACCTAATTTAATGGCGGTATATTTCATTTCAATTTGGAAAGCATAACCAACAAACCAAATATTATCTAGATCAATTTTCTCTAAAACTTTTTTATTATAACACTTAAAACCTGCGGTTGTGTCTTTTATTTTAATTCCTAGAATAATTCTTACGTAGAAGGAAGCATAATAAGAAAGCCAAAACCTAGTCTTTGGCCAATTTATGATCTTACCACCCGGAACATACCTAGACCCAATACAAACATCTGTATTTTGTTTAGCACAATTGTGGAGAAGTCTTGGTAAGTCATCTGGATCGTGTGAGAAATCTGCATCCATTTCGAAAATATATTCATAATCATTTTTTATTGCCCATTTGAAACCATGGATGTATGCAGTGCCAAGCCCAGATTTTTCTTTCCTTTCCTCTAGGAAAACCCTTTCAGGATTTTGTTGGATTAGGTTTTTTACAATTTCCCCAGTGCCATCTGGAGAGCTGTCATCAACAATAAGTATATGAAAATTATCTTTTTTGTCTAATACTGCTTTAATAATATTAGAAATATTTTCCTTCTCATTGTAGGTTGGTATGATAACAATACTTCTCATTTGAGTGCGAATATATAAGTTCTTCTAATTATCTTGAAAATATTTACCGGTTATTCGAAAAAATATCTCAATCAATTAACTATTATTAACTTTGTTAATGTGAAAGTATTTACACTTTTATTTTTTTTCATTTTTCCAGCACTGTTTTTTTCTCAAAGTGAAAACATCAATGTGCTTAGTCACTGGACTAAAACGGGTTTACCTACAACATATGATGGAGAGTCTGTCTTTAATGAAGTATGGGGGGTTGAGGTGAATGGGGAGAATTATGCAATAATTGGTTCTACATTAGGTACGCACATATTAAGGGTAAATCAAAATGATCAATTAGAAGAAATACATTTTGTAATGGGGAAGTATGCAGGCGTAGATGCAATTCATAGAGATTTCCACGATTATAAAGGGTATTTGTATGCTGTTTGCGATGAAAATTATAGCTCATTGCAAATTATGGATCTACATTTTTTGCCAGATAGTGTTCCTGTGATATACGATAGTGATTCGTTGATTATCCGGGCTCACAATATATTTATTGATACAGCAAAATCTAAATTATATGCATGTGCTGTAGCTACATCTAGCGGTTTTCACGCGATGAGTGTTTATGACCTAGATAATCCCATTGAGCCAAATGTTTTATATCATTATGATAATGTTTCTCACGTACACGATGCATACGTTTATAACGATACTGCATTTTTAAATTGTGGAAATGAAGGTTTAAAAGTGATAAGAAGTGTTACAAGTGGTGCAAGTACAGTGCCGGTGCAAATTGGTGAGCTATCAATTTATCCTTTCAAAGGATATAATCATTCGGGGTGGTTAAATGAAGCAAAAACAACTTATGTCATGTGTGACGAGACTCCGGGGATGGATGTTAAGGTGTTAGATGTTTCAGACTTAAATAACATAACAGTTTCATCCACATTTTCTACAGGGTTTTACGACAACACTTTGCCTCATAATGTTATCGTTAGAGGGGATGTCGCTTATGTGAGTTATTATAACGATGGGGTACATGTGTACGATATTAAAAATCCATCGCAACCAAAGAGGTTGGGTTATTACGATACTTACCCAGGAAGTAATGATAAAATATATAGGGGTGTTTGGGGGGTATACCCTATTGGGAATGGCAATGAAATTTTAGTTTCTGACAGGACATCTGGACTGTATCTTATGAGTTTTGATCCACCTCCTTTAATTAATTCTAATCCTCACTACATCTTTCCTAATCCTGCTGAGGATTATATTTACTTTTATCGTGATCATGTTGGTGAAGCAGACTATCAATTGGAGATTTATGATGCAATTGGTAAAAGAGTAAAGCAATTTAATTGTTATAACGATT
>Ga0066849_10001285_pt1 | contig 10323 bp, 9 predicted proteins | sample ETNtaG_9_FD_65492 | JGI IMG/M metagenome (GOLD analysis project Ga0066849, IMG submission 65492) | Marine microbial and viral communities from oxygen minimum zone, Eastern Pacific Ocean - ETNP201406SV69 | ecosystem: Environmental > Aquatic > Marine > Oceanic | place: Pacific Ocean: Eastern... | reverse complement strand
ATCATCTCGGCTCGTTGAAAAATCTCTTCCCGGGTTTCAACAATTTCAGCGCCAGAATTTTCATAGGCTTTATTGTCTTTGCCTATTCCCAGTCCAGCATTTTTCTCAATCAGTACTTCATGACCGGATTGGGTCAGCGATTCAACGCTCTCAGGTGTGAGACCAATCCTGTATTCATCCGATTTAATTTCCTTTGGCACACCAATTAACATGTCAAAACTCCTTTCTTACTTGATTGTTGGCATCGAGAGATTGATTGATCCATCGTCTTCGACCCATCTGGCTGTCACTGTTTTGGTTCTCGTGAAAAATCTGATGCCATCCATTCCATAAATATTGGATGAACCAAAGATAGAATCCTTCCATCCTCCAAATGTATAAAAAGACAGCGGTACAGGTATGGCAACATTGATGCCAACCATGCCCACTTCAACTGAATGAACAAACTTTCTGGCCTTTGAGCCTTGATTGGTGAAAATGGCTACCCCATTTCCAAACTGATGTTCATTTGCCAATCGAATGGCAGCGTTAAAGTCTTTGACCCTCAGTACAACCAAAACTGGGCCAAATATTTCTTCTTTATAAATACTCATCTCTGGGCTGACATCATCAAAAAGAGTGGGGCCCAGAAAAAAACCAGGCTTGTTTGTCATTTCATGCTCGCGTCCATCGAGTAAAATTGTGGCGCCAGAATCTATGCCTTGCTGGATGTAATCAATGACTTTGTTTTTATGTTCGTTTGTAATAAGCGGACCCATTTCATTTTCAGCCTCATTCCCAGGTCCAATCTTCAGTGCTGCCGCTTTTTCAGAGAGTAGCTTGCACAATTCATCTGCAACGCCTTCAACAGCAACCACAACGGAAATGGCCATACATCGCTCTCCTGCTGAGCCATATGCAGCACCAATGATTGCATTGGACGCTTGTTCAAGCGATGCGTCCTCGAGGACAATGGCATGATTCTTTGCTCCACCCAATGCCTGCACCCTCTTTCCATTGGCAGATGCTTTTTCATGGACGTACTGAGCAACAGGGGTTGATCCAACAAAACTGAATGTCTTAATGGAAGGGTGCTCCAAGATTGCATCGACGACTTCCTTGTCGCCGTTAACAACGTTTAAAACGCCTTTTGGCAATCCAACTTCCTGCAAGAGCTCTGCAAGTTTCATGGCGCATGAAGGATCCTTTTCTGAAGGCTTTAAAATAAAAGTATTGCCGCATGCAATGGCAATTGGAAACATCCACATTGGCACCATTGCAGGAAAATTAAAGGGCGTCACACCGGAACAAATTCCAATGGGTTGTCGAGTGGAATAGCAATCGATTCCCGTTCCAACTTGCTCACTGAATTCACCTTTGAGCAGATGTGGAATACCGCATACAAAATCCACCACTTCGATGCCCCTTTGCAAAGAACCGGCTGCATCCGCAGCTACTTTCCCGTGCTCTTTGGTAATAAGTCCTATCAACTCCTCTCTGTTTGTTTCAAGAAGCTCTTTGTATTTAAAAAAGATCTGTGCACGTTTCGTGACCGAAGTTTGTGACCAAGTCTCAAAGGCTTTTGAGGCGGACTCAACTGCTTTGCTTAGATCATCCGAATTGCCCATTGAAACAGAGGCACTGACTTCACCGGTCGCGGGATTAAAAACATCGCCATATCGTTCAGTTGTTGAGGGCTGAAGTTCGCCGTTAATCCAATGGTGAATGATTGATGCCATACTTTGCTTGCTCTTAACCGATCGCTTCTAGTGATTCTTTGACGGTGTGAACCACTTTTCTAACGTCATCAGCGGTAGCGATAAATGGAGGACAGATTGCAACTGTATCTCCTGTGGTTCTAATGAGGACCCCTCTGTCAAAACACTCCCTGAATACACTCATTGCTCTTGCGGTTGGCTTTCCTTCTATTGGATCCAATTCCACAGCACCCAATAAACCAAAGTTTCGTATATCAATGACGTGTTTCGTGCCTTTGATCTTGTGCACTTCTTCCTCTAGAACCGGTGCAAGCTCTCGGGCATTCTCAAAAAGCCCCTCTTCTTCATACACATTGAGTGTCGCCAAACCTGCTGCAGCTGCTAAAGGATGACCTGAATAGGTGTAACCATGGAAAAACTCAATGGCTTCTTCCGGTCCAGTCATGAATGTATCGTAAATTTCTTCCTTAACCAAAACACCGCCCATGGGAACTGTTCCGCTGGTCATGCCTTTGGCAATGGTCATTATATCCGGCGTAACATCGAATGCGTCTGCTCCAAAATTGCTTCCTGTTCTTCCAAATCCAGTGATGACTTCGTCCAGGATAAGCAAAATGCCATGCTCGTCACAAATTTCTCTGATTCTATTGAGATAACCAATGGGTGGCAGGTAAACGCCGGCTGAACCCGCAATGGGCTCCATGATGACAGCGGCCACTGTGGATGGGTCATGCAACATGAGTATTTCTGTTAACTGGTCTGCAAGGTGTTCACCCCATTGTGGTTGGCCGACCGAAAAAGCATTGTGCTCAAGATTATGTGTGTGCTTCAGATGATCCACGCCCGGAAGCATTGCACCAAACATTTTACGATTGGGCGACATGCCGCCGACAGAAATGCCACCGAAACCAACGCCGTGGTATCCCTTTTCCCTTCCTATGAGACGAGTTCTATGTCCCTCACCTCTGGCGCGATGATATGCAAGTGCAATTTTTAAAGCTGTATCCACCGCCTCAGAACCTGAATTGGTGAAGAATGCATGGGTCATTTCTTTGGGCGCCATGTCGACCAACTTCTCTGCCATTGCAAAAATTGTGGGGTGACCGAGCTGAAATGCAGTCGCGTAATCCAATGTTTCAGCTTGCTTTTGAATGGCCTCAACTATCTTTGGATGACAATGACCAGCATTGCAACACCAAAGACCTGAAACGCCATCCATGACGGTCTTGTCATCGTATGTCGTATAATGCATTCCACTGGCTTTCTTAAACATTCTTGGATTCTTCTTAAAGTACCGATTGCCGGTAAATGGCATCCAATAATGTTCTAAATTTGGTAAAGCATCGCTCATAGAATTGTCCTCAAGAAAATATATGCCTATTGTACTCACTAATTTCTAACTCAATCAATGGATATGTCTCGAAATGTCAAATAAACTGTCGAGATGAGCAGCGAAAAAAATAACAAGTTTAAGGCGATCAATATTTCTGTTTTGACCATTTCAGATAGCAGAGGCATTGCAGAGGATGATTCGGGTGACTATCTGGTTTCCGCTTTGAAAGAGCAAGGGCACTTTTTAAACGATCGAAGAATTTGCAAAGACAACCTCTATGAAATCAGAGCGATCATCTCGCAATGGATTTTAGATGAGAATGTTCACGGCATCATCACCACTGGTGGCACAGGAATAACAGGCAAAGATGGAACACCTGAAGCCATCCTGCCTCTTCTGGATAAGACTATAGATGGCTTTGGTGAAATGTTCAGATCCCTTTCTTACCAAAACATTAAAACATCAACGCTTCAATCCAGAGCCTTTGCAGGGGTTGCCAATGGGACATTTATCTTCTGCCTTCCAGGCTCTCCTGGTGCTTGCAAGGACGGCTGGAATTTCTTAATCAAGGATCAATTGGACAGCAGGACAAAACCGTGCAATCTTGTGGAATTAATGCCTCGATTAAATGAGGAATAGACTCACATGAGTGATCGATTAGAAGTATTCATGTTTCCCTGCCTATCGGATAACTATGGATACCTTATTCACGATCCCATTCAAGATCTAACGGCATCAATCGACACACCCGATGTGCATGCCATCGAAGAAGCGTTGAATCAAAATGATTGGAAGCTGGATTACATTATTAACACGCATCATCATTACGATCATGCGGGCGGCAATCTGGAACTGAAGAAAAAAACAAACTGCAAAATCATTGGGCCCATGCAGGACAAAGACAGAATTCCTGGGATTGATCAAACCATTCAACATGCAGAGGAATTTATGTTTGGGTCATTTAGCGTTAAAGGGTTTCATACGCCAGGGCATACCACTGGACACATGGTTTATCATTTTGAGGATCAAAATATTGCCTTTGTTGGCGATACTATATTTGCGATGGGTTGTGGACGATTGTTTGAAGGCACTCCGGAACAAATGCTCAATTCGCTTGATATCATCATGTCATGGCCAGGTGAAACGATGCTTTACTGTGCCCATGAATACACACAAAGCAATGCTGAATTTGCGATCACGGTTGATGGAAAAAATGAGGACCTTCTTAAAAGGAAATCTGAAGTAGATGCTCTAAGAGAGAAACGCATTCCAACGGTCCCTACAAAACTTGAGATAGAGAAAAAAACAAATCCTTTTTTAAGATCTGATGACAAAGAAATTAGATTAGAATTAGGTATGATGGCATCAAGTAGATCCGAGGTTTTTGCAGAAATAAGAAGTCGCAAAGATCAATTCTAATTAAGCTTATTTTCTATAATGGATTTATTGCGCCCGTAGCTCAGTTGGATAGAGCGTGTGGCTACGAACCACAAGGTCGGGAGTTCGAATCTCTCCGGGCGCGCCAAAGCCTATATAATGAATCTAAGGTCTTTGATTGGGATCAACCAATGGGGTTGGTGCGACCTTGGAAACATAGATGGCAAAAGCACTGACAAAAATATTGCAAACACCAATCAATATAAATGGAGCTGAAGGCCCTATTGCATCAAACATTCTTCCTCCAATCCCAGAAGAAATCAGGATTCCTATTGCTCCTGCTAGATTGAAAACACCAACGATCGCTCCCCGCTTCATTTGTGGAGCCTCCTGCCCCAATAATGTTGTTGCTGCGAAGAAGGCGCACTGCTGACCCCAGCCAAGCAATGCAAAAAGCGGTAGGTACTTTGGATCAAGAACATTATCTACAAAAAACATTGAGCAGTAACCGGCAGCAGCTATTGCCATACATATACTCACAGATATGATTCGATCGCCTTTATCCATTAAATAACCAATGAATGGTGAGGCTATGAGTGCCGACATTGTCGAAGTGACAAACAACAATCTTGCCTTGCCAGTTGCCTCTGAAGTTTCAAGGCCAGCATCCACCCCAGATGAAACGCCCCACAAGACGACAAAAGTACCGAGAATGACTAAATCACTCCTTGCAACAAATGCAGCAAAATATGCCAATAAGATTCTTGGATTTTTGCCCTCCGCCAATCCAGACCTGATCTGTTCACGATAAGGAATTTTCTTTTGTTCTTCAGTCGGAGTTCCTTTCTTCAAACCAAATCCAACAACCGTTGCTGTAATCAAGCACATTCCAGCAACAATCCACATCGCATACATGCCTGCAGTGACTTCATCATATCCAGCATCAGCAAAGGTTTTTGGCAATTTGGCAAAAACAAGTGATACGAAAATAACACCCAATGCATTCATAATGCCTGTGACAGCAATCATTTTTCCCCTTGTGTGGTTCTGAGGATAATCTGCTGTGACAGTACCAAGCATTCCAGTTGCAGCACCCATTCCTATTGCATATATAGCTCGATACATGGTCAAATCTTGGATACCCGTTGCCAATGGATAGAGAAAATAAGCCAGTGCCATTGTAGCCATACCAAAGGCATAGACTTGCCTCCGTCCTATCTTGTCAGCAATAAGTCCGACTGGAAGAAAAACCAATAGAAGAACTATTTCTGCGACAACCTGGAGGTCCCCAACAATTGTTCCTATTTGGTCTCTTTGGTAATTGAGGTTTTCAACAACCACATAAGTCGTGGCATAAGAAATGAAAGTTAACAAACCAATCGTTGTTAAAGCCGCATAACAAATGGATAGGAAATTCGTTCTTGTCACGCCTTCGACTAGATCAACTTTGTATCTGCTGCTACCTAAAACTTTGATTGAAAGAAATGATTTATCCATACCTTAAGACCTTTATTAACTGTTTATAAATAGTAGACTAATTGGAAACATAATTTCAATAAACGTGGAACATAGCAAACAAATTAAGGGGATCATTACTTCCATCTTTAATGCATTTAAAGAGGGCGATACCAATCAGATCGAGAAGCACCTCCATGAAAAAGCAAGTGTTTGGGATGTTTTTACTCCTGATCTTATCTGTGGAAAAGAAGAATTAGAAGCTTTTCACGAACATGATCAAGCCCAAAAAGATTCGAGGGGCGACCTAAGCATTAAATTAGATGAACCAATAATAAGAGTAATTAAAGATTTTGCCATAGCAACCTACTGCCTTGAATTTGATTACAAGGAGCCAAATGCTCTTAATGGCAAAGTAAGAGTTACCGATCTATTCATCTTGGAGGCTGAAAAATGGAAAATACTTCACCACCATGAGGGGATAGCCCCAATAAAAGACACATGATATAAGATATGAAAATAATTATGATCAAGATAGGAAAATTTATCGCTACAATAACTGGGATTTGGCTGCTAAGCATCGCCATAATCTGGATCTCAAATAGCAATAAGGTTGCGATAGTTGTAACTGACTGGGGTCAGCCAGAGGGTTTCTCAGATAGCTATTATCAAGGAATAGCTCTTAGGAGCAGAATTGGGATTAAAGCCAATAGCCCTTCTGAAGCATGCACTGAATATTTTGTAGGCGATTATCCTTATCGGTCATCAATGGGTGGAAACATTCATGCGAGCTCTTTCCTTACTGATGAATATTCGGAATATTATGATGGTTTTGGAATGTATCGTCTTGATCAATCCTTAGGGCTATATGTAAATACTTTGGATGAAACTATAACTCTCTCAATTGATGAGGCTAATCAATATGAGAAAATTAAAGTGACCGGATCAGGGGATGGATATGGAAGAAGAAATATACTTTCAGTTGATCCAAGAGACGGTTCTGATCCACTGCCAAACTATTATAAGATCATGAAGCCTAATGGTATCCAAGATGTCCGTGAACAAGATGTGGCATTTTATAGGAGGATCAATAAGCTTTTAGGGGCAAAAAAAGAATCAACCGGAATGCATCCCATGACTGACTTCATGGCGGTGTACCTAACCAAGTTCATGGACGAATTCTTTGGCAATAAAGTCGCTATTAGGTTTGGAATGTATGAAAAGAATGTTGGTTATTCAGTAAGACATGATGATGTCGCCTGGGCGATGGCCAGGTGGGGAGGTTTCCGAAAAATTTTGCTAACACGAGAAACCACAGACCATAATTTCTATGCCAATCATTTCATGACACGTAACAAGGTACATTATCGGTTATGCAAATCTGGCGTCAGAGAAAAGATTGATCTCCGTCAGATTAGACAGGTAGGAAGAACCCCAGAATATAACCTCATGCTTGTCCGAAACATGGAACGATACCTTGAAATGTTTCCGCCAAGTGAAGAGATATCAATAGTCTATGCTACCTATGGCTTGCCTTGGCCTGGAAGAAACCCAGAAGGTCCCTTGGGTGCTCCTCATCCATGGATCAAAGAGGTCTATCATGAGAATGCATTTAACAACTATCTCAGTTTTAAGCGCTATGCCGAGTCTTACTTCTCAAAGAAAGATAATGGCAACTTGTCATTGAACTTTAACCGAAATGATGGCTCGGGTAGTAGCGATAGTCGCACAAGAAGTCTATACGGTTACTCACGTTTTCCGAGTTCTATTTTTGGTCACCATGAAGATGAATTGCGCTTTCAGACAATCCGAGGCCAACTGAAACATGCTGTCAGCAATGGAAGAAAGAATATAGTCATAGTGCCTTCTCATTGGTACTACAATGGCCAAGATACAGGTCTAAAGATTAGAGAACTAAATGATATCCCACTCAATACAATTGAAGAAATGGAAGTTGGTATATTTGACATCTCATGGTGTGAAACTTACAAAACAGATGGTTCTCTTATTCAGATTCTGGACAAAGGCATTGATTGCCCTGACGGTTATTCAAGGATCACATTAATGGAAGCGTTTGATGAGGTTAAGGAGCAATTCAATCTTGGATATGCACAAAGGATCAGGGGAGGCATTGAGCAATTTGGCATACTGCCAAATTTAGGAATTGAAATCATGGCAAGTGGCCAGGTTTCATACTTAGATGGAGGAACTATTGAGGTAAAAGAAGGAACGCTAAAAGGAGCAAAACTTTCTGTCAGAAAAGATCCTCATCCTGATAGTCCTGAGTCTTTCTCGTATCAAACTAGTTATAGGCACAAAAATTCAAGAGACCCTAACCCAGACCTCAACGCAACCAGACCATTCAATGAGTTCAAAGACCATGATGACCATTTAATAAGTGCGTGGTTTGATTTCTCCGCAATGATTGGTAGACAAGAGCAAAGTCGTCCAGGAAATGCAATGCCGATAATGCAGAATTCGATATCAGAGGCAGTCTATTTTGGTCCATATAGGACTTTATTCAATGCTCCTGCAACTATTACTTTACCTATCAATATAACTAAAGTGGAATCTTCAAGTAAACTTCGGGTATATATTTATAACGATCTTTTAGAAACTTTTGAACCAATCCATGCCCCACCTGGAGGAAAAGGTATCTCGATAGATTATGAGCAAAAAACTGTAAGTTTTGATACCCAAGTTCTTGGTATTTTCGTTATCGGGAAAGAAAATGATTAAAAAGGGCAGTACTCTTCTTTCTCAACCAAATCAAAAACAAAAGTAAATTTAGCAACACCAACCAGCACTGCCATAATCATTCCCAACTCATAAATTTCCCCATCATTGAAATGGGCATTTAATTCGGAATATAAATCAGAAGAAATATTACCCTTCTGATTTGTGAGCGCCATCTGATCTGCCAGCGTCAAAGCAGACTTTTCTCTACCAGAAAAAGGGCCATTCATATAATCTTCCAATGCATCTATTTGCTCTTGTGAGATTCCAGACTGAAGGGCATGAGCTGTGTCTCCTTTATTGCAAAATGCACATCCATGAACATTTGCTAACCTAAGCCTAACCAATTCAACAAGAGTTACTTCTAAGCGCCTTGAGTAAAATAGTTTTTTGTAGAAATCATCAAGATACCACCGATATGCATCAGGATTATTGCCCGAGACTTCGACAAAAGTAGCATCGCCAGTTAAATCATTTGCCTGTTCCCAGCTCTGCCTCATATCATCTGGCAGTTTACTCTTGCTCACTCTCTTCAAATGAGGCGATGGTTTTGCCATCCCAATTATCCTTGGAAAGGCTCCCGCTCTGTGGCGTATAGCTCAAGGCTAGATAAGCTTGGAGTGTTTGGATCATAAGTCTCGGGAGCAGTAAAATATTTAGGATAATGTTTTTCAACATAATCCAAAACCTGTCTACTGTGGACTTGTTCCAGATCCTCACCAGATCCCATGAAGGCCTGGTATAAGCAGTGTCCCGGCTCTTGACCCATTAGCATCCAAGGTAGAAATGGTGTAATTCTTCCCCATGTTCCACTAAATGGTAATGATGTATAGCTTGGATCCTGCATCTGTTGAGCATCCACATGAAAAGCAAACATTTCTGATACTGACACCATAGGGCCACTTGATTCTCGAACCCATTTCTTTGGATCCAGTGCATTTGGGTAAAAGAGATTAATATGTATTTCCATATCTATTCTGTTTCCCCTTTGCTGCCAAGGCAGGATAAATGGTATTTTTGGCGGCTCTTCGCTATTACGGCCACCAAATGTGGGAGGAGACGGAAAATGATCTGCTATAACATAGTTAAATGGATCATTTGCAATCGGATAGACGGTAACCGTTTCATTGGTCATTGGATTTTTCCATTCCTCAAGAACTTCACCGGATCTCAGATCAGTGTATAGGCCAACCTCTCTTAATATTTTTGCATACGATCCATCGGCCTGTTGTTCCAGCCTCGAAACCCCAAAGCCTTCTATTCCGACACAGTCAATCAATGGTTTATTTGGTCTCACAGCCATTATGTAACCTTTGAACCATCCGTATTTCTGCTTTGATTCGTCCAAGTTACCGTTCATTCTTGCGTATGCAATCTTGTTATCAGGTCCTTTTGATAGATCCAAATACGGTCCATTTAAAGCTTCACCGGTTGAAGTACCATATGCGGCAGCTTGGTCTGCTTTAGCATTTTGCGCCATCATTCCAAGAGTCATTGCTCCTGCACCCATTGCTCCAACATTTCCAATATTCTTAAAAAATTCTCTTCTTTTCATGTTTACCTCAAATCAATTTTCTTTTTTTCTTCGTTCTACAAATAATACTAACAGCGAAAATATTAAAAGTACGATATTTGCAATCCCAACCAGTGTAAACGGTGCGGTTGGTCCAATGCTGTCAAATATCTGTCCTCCAATCCCAGCAACAAGAAAGATACCTACTGCTC
>Ga0066849_10001284_pt1 | contig 10327 bp, 12 predicted proteins | sample ETNtaG_9_FD_65492 | JGI IMG/M metagenome (GOLD analysis project Ga0066849, IMG submission 65492) | Marine microbial and viral communities from oxygen minimum zone, Eastern Pacific Ocean - ETNP201406SV69 | ecosystem: Environmental > Aquatic > Marine > Oceanic | place: Pacific Ocean: Eastern... | reverse complement strand
AATAGAATGAAAATGAATAAGATATTGGACAAATGGATTACAGATGAAAATTTATGGATTAGGAGGAGTGCAATACTTGCTCATCTAAAACACAAAGAAAATTTGGATCAAAAAAAATTGTTTAATTATTGTCTTCAGTGCGCTCATGAAAAGGAATTTTTCATCCAAAAAGCAATTGGTTGGGTACTAAGAGAATATTCCAAAACAGAACCTGACATAGTATATTCATTTATTGATGACAATCAAAATATTTTATCAAAACTTTCCAAAAGAGAAGGGTTAAAACATATTTTAAAAAACAGTGAGAATGTATAATTTATGCTTAAAGGTAGGACAGGGTAGGGGCAGTAATGAAGATTGAACGAATTTGGGCGATGCCTAATAAGTGGACATTCATAATTAAACCTATTAAAGAATTATTAGAAGAAGAAATTGATGATGGTATTTGGTGTGATCCATTTGCGGGAGAAAATAGTCCAGCCCAAGTTACTAATGATTTGAATGAAAAAATGAAAGCAGAATTTCATATGGATGCATTAGAGTTCCTAAAGACATTAGAAAGTAACAAATTTGATGGAGTATTATTTGATCCACCTTATTCAATTACCCAAGCAAAACAATGTTACGAAGGATATGGTATGGAATTGCTTGAAGTTAAACCAACAATGATGAATTATTGGTCAGGTTGTAAAAATGAAATAGCTAGGATATTGAAACCTACTGGTAAAGCAATATGCTTTGGTTGGTCTAGTATGGGTTTAGGCAAAAATAGAGGGTTCGAGATGACAAGAATACTCTTAGTGCCTCATGGAGGTTCTAAAAATGACACAATATGTACAGTAGAAATTAAAAAATAATGAGGGGTAAATATGGTTTCAGCAAAATTCAATTCATTAAATCAGTATATAGGTAAAAAAACCAAATCATTTTTATTAATATTTTTATTTTTGACTAGTTTTATTATTCTTGATGTTAATACGATAGATTATGGAATTGAAGGCTGTGAAAAAAATGTTATTGAGAATATAGAAAAGTCTAATTCAACCGATGTGACATTTATTGCTTTTGGAGATAGCCAACATTGGGATCCAACAAACCATCAAAACGACTTCCAAGTTGAAGCTTTGAATCATTTTGATGAATTATTATCTTGGGAAGATGCTGGATTTGAGGAATTGGGAGAAATATCTGATATTAGGGGAATCATCATGGCCGGAGACATAACTCAAAATGGCAGAGATGGGAGAGTATTTTCTAATGATGAATATGGAGAATTCGTTAAAAGATATGGTTTGTGTGGAAATAATGAAGTAAAATATCCGATGTATGAGGGTTATGGAAACCATGATTTTTTTGAATGGGATAATATTTTTTATCGAATTCCTGGAGATCATCCTGTTGTAGATTCTGTAGCAATAAGAAATGAATATCGTTCAAATTTAACAAATGTTGCGCCAGGAATGGATGGCCATTATTCTTGGGAATGGGACAACCTTCATTTTATTCAACTTAATTTAGCACCTTCTGATACAGACCCAGATTTTGATGTAGGTAGACTTAGAAACCCTCGTAATGCATTGACTTTTATGCAAAATGATCTTGATGAACATGTTGTTGGAACGGATAAAAAAGCAATCATAATTTCTCATTATGGTCCGTGGGAATGGAGAGAATGGGACGAATCACAGATTACAGAATTATGCGAAGTGTTAGGAGAATACAGCCCCTATGTCATTAGTTATATCCATGGGCACTCTCATTCTACTAAGGTTTATGATTGGTGTGAAATTACAATATTTAATTCTGGCACACCTTATCATGAAGATTATAATGATGATTTTAGGGGGCGATTCACATTATTCAAAATCATGGGAGATAACACAAACGGTTTGCAATTATTCGCTGCAGATGTTTCTTGGTCAGATGATAATTATGAGGAGGGAAATATTTCAAGTCTTGATTTACAAATGAAAGAGTGGCAAGGGTTTCCTTATCAAGAAAATATTACAAATTAAGCTTTTATTATACGTATTAATTGAAATGATTTAACTTGTGGAGTGGTTGTGGAACCGACTGATTTATCCCTCCCTCATAATCGTAGTTCAGCATTTTTTGACGAGAAAGGTAATTTTTCTCAAAGATTTAATGAGAGTATTCATTTGTGGTCAACTGCATTATTGAATGATGATGGAATTATTCACCCGATCCAATCTAATTCCGAGATTACATCTGCGAAAATAATTTCAAAGGAAGATGGAATTGTTGTTGGAAAAGAGATTATTGAGAGGATTTGCAATCATTGGACACCAGATTTAGATCTTAAATGGAATTATAATGAGGGTACAGCAATTTTATCTGGAGATGTTTTAGTTGAAATTAATGGAGATAAAAACCAATTATTGAAAATAGAACGTCCAATATTAAACATTCTTGGTAGACTTTCGGGTATAGGCACAACAGCAAATAATTGGATTAACAAAAGTCAGATTCCAATTGCTTCTACAAGAAAAACTACCTGGGGCTTACTTGACAAATGGGCAGTTCATATGGGGGGAGCTTTAACTCATCGATTGGATCGGAATGATGCTTTAATGCTGAAAGAAAACGATTTGGCAGCACAATATACCGATTTCCCTTCAATAGAAAGAGTACAGTTTGCTTTAGAAAATATAAACATCAATGATATGGGCGCGTTTGTAATCATAGAAGTAAGGGATAAAGCAGAAGCAATTGTTGCTGCAAAAACATGGAAAAAACTTCAGAATAACAAATCACTTACTATTATGTTAGATAATATTGGTGCAGAAGAATGTGACAAGATAATAGGTTTAATTTTAGATTTGCAACTGGATTGTAAAATTTATTTTGAAGCAAGTGGAGGAATAACTTTGGAAAATTTGAAAGACTGGAATAATTCCCGTGTAGATGTGATTTCAACCAGCGCAATTCATAGAGGAACTAGGCCATTGGACATATCGCTGTTATTTGAGGAGGCTTAGAACATGTCAACCATAGTTCCAGATTCACATCCAAGAAAAACATCATTAGAACGCCGTTATAAATTGGAAGCAGCAGCATCTAAAGGACTACTTGCAGGTACTGCAATGATTGCACATGGAAGGGGAGAAGCCTTTGATTATTTATTGGGAGAACAAACAATTCCAATCGCAGATGATGCTACAACCCAAGCATCGATTTTACTAAAATCTGCAGTTCGGCCAATAATTAGCGTGAATGGAAATACTAGCATTTTGGCCGGAGAAGAATTAATTGGCTGCGCTGCACTTTTATCATGTCCGATTGAGGTGAATATTTATTATAGAACACCAGAGAGAATTTCAGGATTAATTACTCATTTAGAAAATTGTAAAAAAATAGTATCTGTATCTCCACCTAAGAATTGGACAAGATCTCCTGAAGAATGGGAATCAGCGGTAAATAGAGTAATTATTCTTGGTGGTTTTGCTGAAGGGCTAATTCCTGGATTAGACGGCCCAAGAGCAACTTGTGATGTTAATGGAATATTAGCTGCAGATGCGATATTAGTTCCATTAGAAGATGGAGATAGATGTGAAGCATTAGTAAACATGGGCCTGAAAGTAATTGTTGTAGATTTAAACCCTCTATCACGTTCATCATTAATGTCTACAATTGCAATAGTTGATGATGTGACCAGGTTTAGTAAAAATTTGCAAGAGAAATTATTAGTTTTTCAAAGACTTAAAAGAACAAAATGGGAGAATAAAAAGGCATTACAAATTGCACTTGACACGATAAACGAAAGACTTCAGTCTTCAATCGAGTAAATTAGCTACCCTTTTTACTAAATCATCCCCTACATCAGAGGTAGTTGCGTTTCCTCCTAAATCATAAGTAATCATTTTCCCTTCTCTAATTTGTTCGTTAACTGCTTGATTTACAACCCCTCCAATATCAGTTAGAATACTATCATTATGTTTGTCTCCTAACCATTCCAACATCATTTGTAATGAATTAATTGTAGCAATTGGATTTACTATATTTTTACCCGCATATTTCGGACTAGAACCATGTACCGGTTCAAATAATGCATGATTGTCACCAATATTTCCACTAGCAGCCATCCCCATTCCTCCTTGTAATACACTACCTAAATCAGTTGCAATATCTCCAAACATATTAGATGTTACAACTACATCGAACTCTTCTGGATTTCTAATTAACCACATTGTAAAAGCATCAATATATGCATAATTTGTTTCAATACTTGGATTGTTTGTTGCTATATTATCAAATATTTTTCTAAATAATTGACAACCTCTTGCAACATTGCTTTTATCTACACAAGTTACTCTACTTTTGCCATCACTTGGTGCCCCATTCCGTTTTGAAGCGATTTCAAATGCTTTAGAAATTATTCTCTTGGAGCCGTCTTCACTAATTGGTCGAGGGTCCCAAGCAATTTCTCCGGAAAGCCCAGGGAAATCTAAGGGAGGAGATTCAAAAAATTCTTCTCCAGTAGTTCTAGCTCTAGAACGTTGTAGTGCTCCATAATACAAACCTTCAGTATTTTCTCTCAATATACACATATCTACATTATTAGAATCCCATACCGGTTTAAATTTACCATGAATTTTATGTTGAACGCCACTAAATAATTTTACAGGCCTTACATTAGCGTATAGATCCAAACCGGATCTTAGCCCCAAAACAATTTCTCCTCCAGCCAAATCACCATTTTCTCTTAAGGCCCCCGGCCATCCAATTGCCCCTAATAACATCGAATCTGCCTTTCTACATCTTTCAAAAGAACCCTCTTCCCATTCTTTCCCAGTATCTAAGTAGTGTTTTCCTCCACATTCAATAGTTTCATAATTAAAACCAATTGAGGTTTTTTCACCAATGACATCCAAGACTTTTTTTGCTTGTTTAATGACTTCTGGACCAGTACCGTCGCCAGGGAGTAACACTACTGAATAATCTGCCATGGCGCTTCCAAAAGCCACCCGTACTTGAACTAACTTATCATAATAAACTTACTTTTTTAGAGAACAGTTCATCAACCTCCTTTGTTATGTCTGTTTAATGAAGGATAACCCTGCGCCGGAAGACCATAGTTCAGGAGAAGTAGAATCTATCTCTTTACCAGATTCTGTGATGAGGATGTGGGATCTTATGTTGGCAGTAAATCCCAAATGGGATTTCAGAGAATGGTTACACGAAAGAGCAATAGATGAATTGGAATTACTTGCAGTTGATTTGAAGAAGGAAAAGTTGAGAGCAAAGCAACGAATATATCGCTTAGAAAACTTAGGCCGCAGATTAAATCCTCCAGAAAAAAAGGATGAAGGGCAAACTAGTTTATTTGATATGTTCGAATTTGAAAATAAAGAGGAAGATATTGTCAAAGAAGAAGAAGAGATTTCAGAACCAAGTTATTTAAGACATCTTTCAGATTTTTTTGGTTCCAAGAATACAGAAGAACACCCTGGAGATGATCCATTATTAGCCGTAACAAGTCAATTAATTTTAATGAGATTAGAAGCTGAAAAAAGCAAGGGTAGAGGAGAAGTTTCTAGTAAACAAATCATTAAAGAGTTAGGTAAAAGAGGAATTAGTGAAGAAGAAGTCGAGGAAGGAATAGACTTTTTGTTAACCAAAGAAAAGATTGTTGAAACAGATAATGATGTTTTTATGGCTTATTAGAGACTTTCATAAGCATTGGTTAATTTTTCTGCTTGAGAATTCCATGTCACTCCATTTTTAAATTCTCCAAATGGATAAAGAGTATTTTTATCCGAAAGGGTATACCATTTTTCTCTCAATTTTAAAATTAATTTTGAAATTTCTTTTACATTAGTATCTTCAACATCCCATCCCCATTTATTTTCTTTACACAGTTCAGATACTAATGAATTAGAATTCACAATACCCTTTTTACCACAGGCAATAGAAGAAAATAATTTTGCTGGGATTGTATGTTGAATATTACCTCTTTTACTTGTATAAAGACAATATTGTACGCTACATTCATCCATTAATCCTTTAAGTTGAGAATGATTATATCGCCCTGTAATTTTACAATTTATTTCAGGATGACCATCAAACAATTGTTTAATTTGTTTTGAAGAAGCTCCAGAACCAGCAATTCTCAAATGAGGTCTTTTCTTTTCTTCAATTAATAGGATTGCTTGAACTAATAGTTTAAACATGTTATAGTCTCTAAGATTTCCAAAATATCCTATTGTAAACTCTTTAGGATAAATCCACGAATCCTCATATTGGTTTTCAGCATTCATGATTACGACACTATCTTTTCCCCAATTCTGATAAATTTCTCTATAACCATCTTTTTCTCCCATTCCTTCAGTTGCCACAATCAATAAATCAGCATTTTGAGCATATTTCTTATCCCTTCTTTTTAAAATCAAAGCACCAAACTTTCTTATCAATGAGTTTGGATTTGGCAATAATAACCAAGTCCAATAAAGATCATGTGCATCGAAAATAAATTTTCCCTTCCCTTGTTTTTTCCACCATAAACCTACGGAACAAGTATCTTGATCATGGCAATGAACAATATCAACAGGCGTTTCAATCAATTTTTCTTTTACTATAGAACAAAATTTTTTTAACCCCCTTCCAGTTTTATAGATCTTACCATAAGGAGTTAAATTAGTTCTTATTCTTTTGATTTCCACTCCATTGATTATTTCATTTTGTTTTGCAATTTCATGTAATCTATCGTATGCATAGATGCATACAGAATGACCTGATTTTACTAATGCTTCAGCTTCTTTTTGAACTCGGGGATCAGGGTCATGACGATTAGAAACTAGCATCGCGACATTGGCCATTAATACCACCGTAGAATTATTCGGCAATCAACTAAACGGTTGAATTCAATTAAAAATGTATGCAATGTAGCGATTCTATTATGGGCATAAACCCCTGAGCACAGTTTAATGCTACCAGACCAACTGCATGAATTATCAACCGAAGACAGATTTTCTTACGCAAAATTATTAGCACACTTATCTAGAATTGATGGTGAATTAACTTTTGAAGAAATGGCTTTATTCGAATCAAGATTAGGTACAGCAATGTTGCCACCATCTATGAGAAAACAAATAAGACAATATCTAAAACAACCACCATCCCTTGAGTCGGCTCTAAAAGACATGTCAGAAAAAGCAGGAAGGTTAGCATTAAGAGATTCAGTTTTAATGTCAGCTATTGATGGAGAAATAGATGATGATGAACTAGAAACATTGTATGCAATCGCTAAAAAATTTGACATGGAAAGGTCTTCCATAACGAATTTAGTTGATTGGTGTCAAAGAGGATGGGCATGGATGAAAGAAGGTTTAGACATACTTGAATTAGAAGAATAAAATAATAATTCGTAGTTTCTTCAAAAGTTATCTTTTTTAATTAGTTATGGTGTCAACAAAATTGTCAGCACAAGTAATCGCAATAATATGGAGTAATTTAAGATGGGAATTCAACCAAAGATAGGGATTACAGGATTACCAAGAAGTGGTAAAAGTGGAGTGTTACAGAAAACAGTTAAGATGTTAGTCGAACAACGTAAAAATGAATTGACTTCAAAAGGCGAAGAACATGAAAATTACAATATTGTTGGCGGCATGCTGATGGAACCACTCAAAAATGAAAAAGGAGAACGTGTTGGATTTGAATGCGTTAATTTCCAATCCGGAGAACGTGCAGTAATTGCTCATAGAGATATAGATTCAAGAATGAGAGTATTAGGTTTTGGAATAGATTTAGAAGAATTAGAACGTGTAGGGGTGCCTGCAATTGAAGATGCCACAAAACGTTTTGAAGTAATAATGGTTGATGAGATCGGGAAATTTACTGTTGAATCGGATCTTTTTGTTCGTACAGTAAGAGCAGCATTAGAAGCGGATAAACCAACGTTAATGACATTACATAAAAAGAGTAGACATCCATTATTACAAGATATTAGAAGAAGAGATGATGCAAGAGTTCTTGAAGTAACTCCCGTGAATAGGCCATTACTGCCTTATAAAATTCATAAGTTACTTGACGAGGTATATTGAGGTTGTGAATTATGAACACGCCTGCTACAGCAGCGCGCCGTATTATTCTTGGAACAGGAATAGGCTTACTAATCGTTTCTGGCTTTCTATTTTCTATGGAACTTCTTCCACCAGTAACATGTGATTCTGGAAATTCTAGTTGTGTTAATACAAATTCTTTTGGTTGGGCAATCCCTATTTTTGGATTATTATTTACTATTGTTGGACTTTTATTTTGGCAAAAACCAGATTTATTTGCAAATTTATTCCCGAATTTAGATGAAGATAGCAGACTTAGGTCACATCAAGATACTGTATTGCAAGAAGAATTAGAAGATTCAAAATCAAGTACTGCTTGGACATCTTTGGAAAAAAAATTATTGGTCGAGAAGGTTTCAGAAGAAGAATAGTTATTTTCTAATTAAAGGCGGAACCCAACAACCATTTTTTTTACTGTGATCTAATAAATGCCAATATACTGTTGTGATTTTTATGTTTGGATTTAGAATTTCTTTTTCATTTGCAAAATGTCCCTTTGAATATTTTTTCCATGTTGCACTTGCAAGATTCTTCAATATTGGAATATGCAATGCCGGACCACATGCAGGTAAAGCAGGATAAAAAGTAGTTAACCATGGCCTTTCAACAATCCCAACATCATTCATAGCTTTATGAATGGAATTCCATCCGTTAAATCTTAATTTTTTTTCGCCTTTCCCAGATTTCATTGAAAGAAATTTTGTAGGGTTTATTGAAGAATCTAAAATAAATTTTTCATCTTTAAGAATTTTCGCCATCCAAGGAGCAACATACCCTCCAGGAGCTCTAAACCAAGGCCTCCAAAAATCACCTGCAAAACTTTTAATAATTTTCTTTGCTAAAACCAAATCCATTTTAAAACTCTCATTATTAGGTTCAAAAGCAGACCAACATGTGTGAGTATATCCATGACAACCAATTGTAATCACCCCTCCTTTTTTCTTACTTTCCAACAATAAATCCCCTAATAATTTTTCAAATTCAGAACACTTTAATTGTTCCCCAATAATAAAAATAGTAACTGGTGCAGTAAGATTACTATAATGCCATTTTTCAAATTGTTTAATGCTTAACTTCATTGCATCACTAATTGTTTTTTGTTTAGTTTGTTGCTTACTTCTTGTCGGGTGGCCCTGAAATTTAGGGTGATGAAAAAAATCATCAGTATCAATAGTTAACCAAAGAGGAGGCAATAAGTTCACAGATTCATCCCCATTTTATATTTCTCAACGAAAACATGAATGTATGGTATAATTCAGAATCCCTTTGATGAGTTAATCTTGTTTCTTTATACATATTTTCATTTAATCCTAATTTTCTTATAATGTGTTTACATGTTGCTAATCCTGAAATATTTTGGGGGTTTACTGTAATTTCGATTATTTTAGAATTGTGAAATTTTGATAACCATGACAAAACCTTTGGAATTACTTTTGTAGCAATGCCTTGTTTTTGAAAACCATATTTTACCCAATATCCCAAATTAAAATCACCATTTTGATGAGTCATAGAATCTACTCCTATCAATCCTATTAATTCATTGGTTTGATTATGTAGAATAGTCCAAAGATGAATTTCTCCTTGTTGATTTTGAATCTCAGATTCCAATACAAATGTAGTTATTTGAGGTTTTATTTTTTCATTGCTTTTTATCCACGGCATGGCATTAATAAGGTCTTTAGGATTTTCATAAATTGCAAGTAGAATACCATTTAGATCAGAACTTTGTGTTGGGTTTAACTTTAATTCAGAATCAACTTTGATTTTTTGAGTAGGCTGGAGGCGTTCCAGTTTACCACAACCTATGTTAATTTTGAGACAGCGTTCACGACATCAGAATTATTTGGGTATTGTACTTGAGCTTTAGTTAACATTTGTATTAATTCATATTCCCTTCCAAGTTTTTTCAACAATACACCAATATGGAATAAAAGTTCAATATTACTTCCAAGATGCGGTCCAATGTTTTCTAGTGCCTCGTCTACTTTTACATTATCTCCACTTTTTGCAGCAGCCATTGCCTCCAACAATTCTTTTCTTAAATTTTTAGAATCCCATTCCTCTTTAGCAGGCCAAGGCCAAATAGAACCTACATATAGTGAATTTTCAGAAGATACAGCGACATTTGGAACAGCCTCAGTTATATTATAAGGAGATGAATTAGTTTGAACCTGAGGTACAGGAGGAGGAGGTAATTCCACAGGCACAGGAGGAGGAGGTAATTCCACAGGTACAGGAGGAGGAGG
>Ga0066849_10001282_pt1 | contig 10333 bp, 16 predicted proteins | sample ETNtaG_9_FD_65492 | JGI IMG/M metagenome (GOLD analysis project Ga0066849, IMG submission 65492) | Marine microbial and viral communities from oxygen minimum zone, Eastern Pacific Ocean - ETNP201406SV69 | ecosystem: Environmental > Aquatic > Marine > Oceanic | place: Pacific Ocean: Eastern... | reverse complement strand
CTTTATCAGTGCATCATTTAATGGATCCAATTGCATTTCTATTCCTCCTCAACTCATCTTCTTGAAACCTATTTCAGGTCCTACTTCTCTAAAACATTGGCGACATAGCCTAAGACCATGTCTCCTAATCATTCCACGACGTCTTCCGCATCTTCTGCAGCCAACAGTTCGTCCAATTCTTTCTCCGTGATCTCTTGCCATTTTCACTCCTCCAATATTTTGATGTTGAAATTGTCTGCAAACCAATCTCTAGATTCTTCTGCTGTAACCTTATGATTAACAGGAATCTTGCTCTTGGCTCTTCTTCTTCTACTGACTCTGTGACCTGGTCTCTCAAGTACGACGTTAATATCCATACCATAGATTCCAATATCTGGATCATATTTCTGACCAGGGAAATCTGTATAATCTCTGACACCAAAGGATAGATTTCCTTCTCGGTCAAAATTCCATGATGGGACAACATTCTCTCTGCATGAAAATGCATCTGTTAGAAATTGCTTGATTTTGTCCCTATCTCTAATGGTAGCCTTGCATCCAATCGGTGCACCAACTCTAACCTTCAAGTCACGATTTTGAATCTTACCAAGTGTTCTTTGAGGCTTTACACCTGTAACCATCTCAAGAACATTTTCTGCATTAACTAGACGATCTCCGCCTTCGCCAACACCTATGTTGACACATACCTTAGAAATCCTAGGTATTGTCATTGGATTAACAGTTTCACTCATTCAACCACCTCTGTTGAAGGTAATTTCTGAGCACCTATTGCGAAGACATTTGTCAAAACTGTACCAAAATCCTTGAATTGAACTTCATTTGGCATACTAGATCTCTTGACGACATAATCTTTCACTTCAGCAAATTCACCTACGTGAGCACCACCAGTAAGATAGCATTTCACTCCTTCTGCGAAACGAATATGCTTCTTTATCTCCTGAGATGGAAGTGACAGTACTAGAGAATCTCCAGAACTATACTCTGTTGCATCCTCAACAATTATATTTCTTCCATCGTGAAGGTTTAGTTGGGTTTTGCCACCTTTAACAGTGGTTTTACCGTTAATTCTACAGACTTTAGTTCCAGCTTCTTTCTTGGATATTGGCCTGTATCGAAGCCTACCTTTTCTATCGATTATACATCTAAAGTTGTCCTCGCCAAGTGTGATAACATCCATGAAACCAACACCTCTGCGTGAATCCTTACAAATTCTTCCATCTACAGATACTAAATCATTATGAAGAATATGTCTTACTTCCCTAGCTGATTTAGCATAACCAATAATGTCTCTAATTACAACTCTTATTGGCATACATAGTTCAAGTGAATGAGCGCCTGGAGCGGCTCTTGTCACCCATATTGAGGTCTTACGAGGCAAAGGCCAACTTCTTGGCATTGCCAAACGCTTCAAATGATTACTGCTTCCCATTTTTTTCAACTCCTGTTTCCGGTTAATTGTTGGATACGATACTTATCGGTCTCATCCAATCTAACTACAACAACATTTGAGGCATTTACCGGCACTGCCTCTTCTTTGTTGTCTGATTTACTAGCTTTTGCACCTTCTATGTACAATCTGCCTTTGTTTGAATCTACTCTTAATACTGAACCGGTAAGTGGATCTGCATTTCTCTTGCCCCCATGTCTCTTACCACCGTTTGAAAGATCTCCTCTAACTACTTTTACAGTATCGCCAACTCTTACTGTGACGGTTCTTACTCCATCAAATCTAGAATCTGGCTTCTCAAGTTGAAGTCGCGCTGAAAGTCTCTTTCTCTTATCATGCATCGATGCATTGAAATGCGCTTTTCTCTGCTTTCCTGGTTTCATACTCTTAACCATCTAATCACCTCATACAATCTGTTTTGCATTTGCTGCAATACGTGGCCAGCGTTCTGCGGCCTCTCTTGAAACTGGCCCTTTAATATCGGAACCTTGAACATCTCCCTTTTCATTAGTGATTACACATGCATTATCCTCGAATTGGACCCATGTTCCATCCACTCTTCTAAAAGGTCGCCTTTGACGAATAATTACTGCATTAAACATCTGCCTTCTAGTATCTGGTGTACCTTTCTTGACTGAAACCTTTGCAATATCTCCTACGCCACCTGCTGGATATCTCCTCATAGTACCACCAAGTTTCAAAATATTGATGATTTGAACTACCTTTGCACCAGTATTATCCGCAACGGTAAGTTTAGCTGCCGTGGGTAGACCTCTTGTTTGTCTTCCTGCAATTCCACGCATCAGGCTTCACCTCCGCTAATCTCGACTACGCAAAAGGAAACTGTCTTTGAAAGAGGTCTGCATTCCATGACCTTGACTGTATCGCCGATCTGAACTTCACCAATACAAGAAGGTAGATGAGCAGAAACCATACTGGTTCTCTTCTCAAAACGCTCATACTTCTGCATGTATCTTACATTATTTCTCTCAAGAGTAATTGTTTTCTGCATCCCAACATTGGATATTGTACCTTCTAGTACTTGTCCTCTCAATCGAAGGTTTCCATAAAATGGGCAGTTTTCATCTCCATCCCATTCGCCTGTGGGTGGTTTTACATCTATTCCTATATCGCGCATGGTATCAAGCCATCCTGTATTTTCGGTGGGTTCGGTTTTCTGGACGTTGACCCACCAACGCCCCATCTATTACGACATCACTGTCAGTAATTGTGAATTTGATACTCGATTTACCGAGTTTTATTTTTCTACCATCTTCTTTGATAGTAATTGTTTTTTGAGTCTCATCGATGACCATTCCCTGTCTACCAACAAGTGATTCATCTGTCGAAGTGATGATGTTCAAGTTCCTACCTAGCCAATTTCTATTGTAAATATTCATTTTCATCTCACCTCCACATTAAATCCATTATTTCTGAGTACTACTGCTGCTTTCTTTTTGTGATCCCCTTGTAATTCGATTGTTCTTCCCTTTACTGTTCCACCTGCAGCACACTTATTCTTGAGTAGTTTTGCTAATTGATTGATATCTATTGCTGAATCCTCCAAACCCTCTACCTTAGTTACAATCTTTCCGTATCTTCTTCTATCTGTTGACAAAAACGCACATTGTTGTTCTTTAGCAATCTCCTGACATATACATAATTCATCTGGTAATCCACATACATTACATATTCCGCTCATGAATCATCTTCTCCTTCATCAATTATGTTTCATATGTGTTTTCATTCTAGCAATACTACGTCTTGTTGCTTTGTAAGCTCCGATACTCGCTGGAGTTCCACCGAGTGATTTCTCTGCACGAAGTTGAAGCAACTCTTCCTGTAATTCAAGAAGTCTGGCATCTCTTGCCTCAGCACTCATTGCAGCAATTTCTCTGTTTGAAACATAGCTCATTCGCTCGCCTCCTCAACAACTTCAACCTCTGCAGTATCTGATTCAGATCTGATTCTCAATTCCTCTTCAGAGAAAACACTAATTTCGTGTGGCAAGGTAATTCCCTTACGCATGATTTGTACGGTAACTCCAATAGTTCCAAGTTTCTTAACTGCAACTGCATATCCCTTGTCCATAAATTGAAGTGCAGTCTCACCGCAATACTTGACGTGACCTAGAATAAATTTTTGAGTTCTGTTTCTTGCCCCTGTTAATTTTCCAGCAACTGTAACGATTACTCCTCTAGCACCTGCCTCCATTACGTTGACCGCTGCAGAAGCACCTGCACGGCGATAATACCATCCTCGTTCTAAAGCGGATGCGATTTTCTGTGCCATTACTTGTGCATTTAAGGTTGGACTCTCAACTTCTTCAACAGATAGCCTTGGGTTGTAAAGTTCGAATTCATCATTCAATCTCTTTTGAAGTTCATTGATGATTTTACCACGCTTTCCAATGACTCTACCTGGCTTCTCAGCTCTGATTTCAACGCTTGTTCCATTAGGAGTCCTGTTGATTGTTAAACCACCAAAACCAGCGGTTTTGGTATTTTCCATCAAAAATTCCTTGACGAGTTGCCTCTCGACATTTCGGTTGACAATTGTTCTAAGTATACTTTGTTTTCCAGCCATAATATTCACCTCAGAATTCGTCCTCCAACTCATCGTCTATAGTATTGAAATCTTCTAGGAAAATTTCCAAATTGACTTGATAGTGATTAGATGGTGTTGCACGACCTCTTGCTCTAGGAATCCATCCTCTCTTAATCTGCCCTCTATGAGCAGCAACATGGGTAATTTCCATCTCTTCAGCATCAATATCTTCGTATTGATGGCGTGCATTATCCATAGCGCTCTGAATTAACTTGATTATAGCTCTAGAAGCCTTTACTGGATATCTTCCTGGTCCGATACCGCCTTTACGATGGCCTACCATTGAAGGACCACTTCGCTTACGCTTCTTATTTCCACTTCCAAGTCGATAAGGTACTGCTGCGGCTTTTCTTCTAATATCTGCACGGTCAGAGTCTATCTTCAAAACTTGATTCAAGTATTCTATTGCGCCTCCAGCAGTCATATTCTTAACTGCTCTGCAAACTTCGAAACAATGCTTTACGTGCATGTCAACATTTACTGCTCTAGCAGAAGCAATTCTGCTTCCTTGGAGCAATTGTGTGAAACCTTTCTGAGGCAGTTGACGCCTCTTGGTTCTGCGATCCATTTGTCTTTGTTTTGCCATACTTTTCACCTCACTTCAATGCCACGTGCTTTGACGAACGTGTTGCTCCTACACCAGGGCCACTGTGGGCCACATTTCTTCTTGTTAATGCGAACTCACCCAAATAATGTCCAATCATCTCTGGCTTGATATCAAGCTCTACGAAATTTTGTCCATTATAGATTGCAATTCTTCTACCAACAAATTCTGGCAAAATTGGCATATCTCTTCTATGAGTCCTAACAGTATTGGAACTGTTTCTTCGAATCCTTTCTAGGAAATGCTCATTTTCAAGAGATAACCCTCTTCCAATAGACCTTCTTGCTCTTGATGGTAATAATTGGATTATGGAGTTCTCTGAACTTTCAGATGGCCATAGTGTCATTTGTGATAGTTCTTCCATGGTGAATCCACGATATGTAAATTCCTTTTTGACTCGACCAGTTGTTGTTGATAGGCGCTTTCTTGCCTTTCTTCGACTGGCCTTTGGTGTCATAAACGACTTCTTCTTCTTTCGTGCCATACATCTTCACCTCAAACTTTCTTTCCACGGCCTCTACCGGTTCTTCTAGGAGCAATAATTCCAACCTTAGCACCTGGTGGCGTACCACGAGACACTGAGTTAGGTCCGTGAACAGCCTGATGATTTCCACCACCATGAGGGTGGTCGACTGGATTCATTGCTACACCACTTACGTGTGGGAACAACTTTCCTCTTGCCTTAGCCTTGTAATATGCAGCACCAGCAGTTCTAAGAGGCATTTCGTCTCTTCCATGACCTGCTAAAACTCCAATGGTTGCACGACATTTTGCTGAAAGTTCCTTTAGAGCACCTGATGGCATTCTTATACGGACCTTCTCACCAATCTTAGCTTCGACATAGCATGAATTTCCAGCAGATCTTGCAACTTTTCCACCATCTCCTGGTCTTAGTTCAAGATTGTTAATTGCTGTACCTTCAGGTATACTTCCAATGTTTGTAATATTGCCAGGTCTCAATGAAACATTATCACCGATTGCAACATTACTTCCAACTGAAAGACCTTCAGTTGCAACAACTAATGTTGTTTCACCATCTGGTAATTTAATTCTGGCAAGTGGAGCTGAATGAACTGGGCTGTGTAGAAGTTCAATAACTTCCCCAACTATTCCATTATCCCTTGGCATTCTATTCGAACCAGGGAATCTGTGGCTTGCTACTCGGTACCTTGGTGAGGAACCCTTTCTCTGTGCACGTATTCTCTTACCCATAATATCACCTCAGAATGCTCCTAGGCGCATTGCAGCGTCCTCTGCATCATAGCCTTCTGCAAGTTTCACCGAAGCATGCTTTCCATGCTTGGTGTTTCTAACATTGACTTTCTCTACTTCAACATCGAAAATAGTCTCAATAGCTTTTGCTATTTCGGACTTTGAAGCACTTCTTCTTACGATGAACTCCAATCTATCTTGTGTAGATCTTGCTTCCATTGACTTCTCCGTCAACCATGGTTGAATGATTATATCGTATGCATTCATGATAAACACCTCAATTGAGTTCCTCCACGGCAGATTTTGTGAAAACAGTCAAACGACCAAGGTCTCCTCCTGGAGCTAGATCTTCTGCATTCAAATCCTTAGCAGCGACTACATCTACACCTGGTAGATTTCTTGCTGCTTGAGCTAATCCTGATTTATTCTTTACCACAAGAAGTATGGATTTTGGAGTCTTGTGAACTCTTCCTCTCATTGTTGCTTTACCTGCACGGATATTTCGTCCACTTCTTGACCTTTGCAAATCATCGCCTAGGCCAAGTTCGTTGAATATTGCAAGTACCTTTCTTGTTGCCGAACCATGATTAAAAGATTCAATATCGAACTCCTCTGATTTCCCTTCTCTAACTTCTACATAATTACCTAGAATGATTGGAAGTTTTGAGACTTCCTCGGTCAAGAGGTGCCCTCTAGAACTTACCATTTCCATATCAGTAGTTGCACTAAGAGCGGAATCTCTTGCAAGTCTGCGTTCTTTTTGGTTTAATTTTCTAGCCCAGATCTTTTCGACCTTTGGCCCATGAGCCCTTCTACCACCTAGAGTGTGCGGGTTTTGAGCAGCTCTACGCTGTCCGGTTCGTCTCATAATTCTTGAAACACCTCTTCCCTTACCCCACCATTCTACTGAATGTTTCATTCCAGACATTGGGCTTCTCTTACCAACGTGAGGTCTAGAACCATATGGTTGTCTTCTATTAGCTCTACTAGAGGCTACTGCAAGTTTGACAAGGTCCTCTCTTAATGGAGTTGCAAATGATTCTGGAAGATTAATCTTAGAACCATCTTCAATCGAAATTTCAAAAGTATCCTGTAGACGACCTGCATCTAGTTCGTCAGCACTGATTGTATTAGTGATATCTTTTACTGCAACCTTCATCTTCAGGCCCCCTGCTTTGATGCTGTACTTACATATGTAATTTCATATTCATGGATTATCTTATTACTACCTCTTGTAGCATCTCTAAATCTAATAAGTCTCTTAGATGGCCCAGGAACACTTCCCTTAACTAGGATGTAATCTGATTTTACCTCACCGTAATGAAGGAAACCACCTGCTGGTGTAATTGCATGTTCTTCTGGATTAGCAACTCTCATGATTCTCTTGTTGTATTCAGTTCTCTGATGATATCCAGTCTGGCCACCTTGACGGATGGTCTTTCTAACATATCCAGTACCGAAGTCACCCATGTTACCATGCTGTCTTCTCTTCTTAGAATTCTTGTGAGATTGCAGTTTTCCACCGAATCTCTTTATGACACCTTGCCAACCATATCCTTTAGTTACAGCAACGATATCAGTAAGTTTACCTTCATCAAAACAATCTGTAAAAGAGAATTCCTCACCAAACTTTTCCTTTGCAAAAGTTAGTTGTTCTAAGAAATTGCCACCATCCAAACCTACTTCCATAACATCTGGAACCTTTGTTGGAATTCCGGAAATTTGACTTGGTTGTGTTGCAACAATCAATCTAACTTCACATAAATCAGAATTTTCTAGATTCTCTAAATGTTTATCCGCATCATGTTCTTTACGCTCTGGTAATCGCTTGAATAGATCACTAAAAGCATCAACAATTTGTCCTGCATCAGCCCATGCTTCCCCAACGGCTTGCTTACCGTAAGGAGTCATTTGATATCCACGAACGCCTAGTATTCTCATCTTAGGGCATTCTACAACAGTAACTGGAATTCTTGCTTCCTGTCCTGCGGATGGGCTTCTTGGGTTTAAATCACGAGCTAGAACGTGTGTCATACCGGCTTTCCAACCTGCAAATCCCTGTATTCTAACTTCGCTCGCTTCGGTTTTTGGCCACGACTTAACGTGTCCGAACGGACGTCTAGCACGCTTTCGCGGACTGAACGCCATCGAACCTCTTCGTGGGTGACTTCTCTTCGCCATTCGGATTCCTCCATTATTTCTACAACGCAGGGGCCCCACCGAGAGGGCGTACGAGGGCTCTCCGGAAAGGAGTGGCCGTGACACTGCGCCCATTCCGACAAATGCGGAACGAGACTATTGGGGTCCTCGAGGGATGGCCCAGTGTGTCTGGCTACTCACCTTTGAGCATCCATCCGACTTACCTTTCATATATGAGTGGTTCGGTCATTATTGCGACTGTGTCAATCGGTTATACGACAACAAAATCATGTCTTTTTTCTACTTTGATTATCGGTAGTTATCATCATCATGCTTTTGAACCCTCGACTGAAAGAGAATACAATGCCTACCGTTTCACACCCATTTCTAAATGATGGTGTTGATGCTCGTGCATATCAAATAAGGTCATTGAAAAATGCTTTGACATCCTCATGTCTAATGGTTATGCCCACTGGTTTTGGTAAGACCGCAGTAGAATGGATGATGATGGCGGAATTCCTTAGAAAGTCAAAGAAAAAGATCCTCCTAATCGCTCCCACTACCGGTTTGGTAGAACAACAACAACGGATGGCTCAAGAAATGCTCAAGATCGATGATGATTTGATTGTTAGATATACTGGCGAAACTTCACCTTCTAAGCGAAAAGCAATTTGGGACGCAGGAACGATATTAATAGCAACCTCTCAAGTTATACGAAATGATGCGACAAATAATTTGATTTGCTTGGGTGATGTATCTCTAATAATTTTTGATGAAGCACACCATGCAACTGGCAATCATGCATATGCGCAGGTTGGAGACCTATACCTCAAATCAAATCCTAAGGGATTTACCTTAGGAGCTACAGCAAGCCCTGGCTCCACAAAATCGGCAATTCTAGAAGTCGCAAGGCGACTAGGTATCGACCGATTAGATATTTCAAAACGAGAGGATAGTTTGTTGCAACCCTATGCTGTAGAACTAGACAACAAAATTATTGGAATCGATTTACCTGATGCACTTATTACACTGATATATCCGTTACAAGAACATCAAGCAAGGGAAATTGAAAGCCTTAGAAGAATGGGTTTTATGGCACCTGTTGAGAATCTCACTTCCAAGATAATTACAGAAACCCAAATGAATGTTAGCAGAGCAATTGAACGAAGAGATTCAAGAGGATATAATGCAGCAAGGAAAGTTTCTGATTTGCGGAGAATGCACATGCTTCTAGATCTTGTAAAAACTCAAGGCATAATGCCTGCTTTATCCTACCTAGACAAAGCAGAGGATGATGGAAGAACTGGTGATAGAGGCACCAACCGATTCATTGGAACCAATGTAATTCATAACTTCCGAAAAGTGGCAAAGGAATTAGGAGAAATTCATCCTAAATGTGAGATTGTTTGTGAAATGGTAAAGGATAAGGTATCAAAAAGCCCTGAAAGTAGAATTCTAATTTTCACAGAATACAGATATACAGTACATAATTTAACCAAAATACTAGGTGAAATTCCCGGAGTTAAAGCCTCTCAATTCATCGGTCAATCAAGTAGCGGCAAGAAAAAAGGAATGACTCAAAAGCAACAGTTGCAACGTTTGTCAGAATTCCGTTCAGGTGAAATCAATGTTTTAGTTGCAACCTCGGTAGGAGAAGAGGGTTTGGATGTACCATCGGCAGATCTTGTACTGATGTATGAACCAGTCCCAAGCGCAATTAGAGCAATCCAAAGAAGAGGTCGTACTGCTAGACAAAGTTCTGGTACTGTCAAAACTTTGATTGCAAGAAATACAAGAGATGAATTTGTTAATATGGCTTCAAGAAAAAGAGAAGAAAGAATGTACAAGAACTTGGAGACAATTCAACGAACGGGTAGGATTCCAATAAGAAAGCCTGCAGAAGGAGATGTTCTTTCCGAATTTAAAATCAATTTGGGAGAGGAAATGAGTAGTGCTCAAGTATTTCTTGATGCCGAGAAGGATAGGTTGAAAATTGAAAAACCTATTCAAGAAAAAATGACACAACAAACAATTAGCCCCAAAAATACCATAAAAACAGAAAATATAACTGTGCCCCCTAAGGATAAAAGACCTAGAAACCAGACTGGTCTTGAATCTTTTCTCAACCCAAAATCTGCTAACCAAAAACTTACCAGTAAATCTGAAGAAATTGAAGCAATCAAGGCTGCTGATTCTGTAATAGATGAACTAACTCAATCGATTGACCTAAATGTGATTTTAGACCACAGAGAATCATCTTCAACTCTCTCTGCTTATCTTAGGAGTATGGGGATGACTGTTAATTTTGAATATTTAGACATAGG
>Ga0066849_10001280_pt1 | contig 10339 bp, 17 predicted proteins | sample ETNtaG_9_FD_65492 | JGI IMG/M metagenome (GOLD analysis project Ga0066849, IMG submission 65492) | Marine microbial and viral communities from oxygen minimum zone, Eastern Pacific Ocean - ETNP201406SV69 | ecosystem: Environmental > Aquatic > Marine > Oceanic | place: Pacific Ocean: Eastern... | reverse complement strand
AGGCACTATGCTAATCACAAATCTAATAATGGGGGCATACTGAATGGGTTCTTCAAGCAAAGGCACACGATGGGGCAACCAATATATTCACGATAACCCCGATAAAGAAGTATTCCCATACGATTGTGTTCCAACCTCTCGTTCTAAGGGGTCATGGACTCAAGGCGTTAAAGCATGGATGAAGGGTGATGGCTCTAATGCCGACAAATGTGTTGGATGGTTTCACCCTCCACGACTACGAAATAAGGGTCATAAGAACCGCTACAAGCGCAATCTTCAAGTTCGTGGAATGAACCTTCCTCAAGATGTGCAAGAGCAATTGATTCACGATGCAGGTTATCCCGAAGTCCAAGAAGAAGAATAGGCTTTAGATAGCAAGGGGATGAATGTTTATTCATGTCCGATTTGGTCGGTGAGAGCGAAAGCGAAGTCAAAGAAGCACCAACCGATGTAAAAGGTATGGTTCAATTTGCCATCATGCTTGTTGCAGGGACTCTTACTTTACTTGGTATCAATCATTTCGATTTGCTCGGTTTGAAATCAAAACCGAAGGCTACTGAAACTAAAAGTGATGAGGAAACCCAAGCCGATTACGAGAAGGATTACCTCGATGAAGACATTTCCGATGAGGCTTTAGATGAGCATACGGTAGGTTTGACGGCTTAAAATCGGCTTCCTGTAAGAAATTACCCCTGTATAATTCATTCTTCTTCTTCAACAGGTGGAAGTGTGGATTCTAATGCCATGATGATACGGACAATTTGAATGGCTGTGTCTTTACCCTTAATGGATAAATTATTCAAAATCTCAATAAGCAATTTTACATCGTCTTGGCTCAAACCAATTTGATTCGTTTCAGTCATAGACATATATTGTCGGGTGTTGTATCTAAATGTTCATCACACAATATATGCGTCAATAGAGTCGGACACCGTGATGATGGCTTGTTCTTGCTCAATATATGTTCCATCACCCATTTTTATCTTTATTGTAAGGCTGATTGATGGGGAGGCAAAACTTCCGGGTTCGGGTGCGATGATAGACAAATCATTATCATTTATGAGGGAAGGTAAGACCGCACCCGAAGTCGTAAATACAGAACGGTCAAGTCCGTCAAAGGTCATGGTGACGGGGGTATTACCACTATTGGCGAGAGTCCCAAACTCTAAATCCCACACCTTAATGGGAAAACGGGTAGGGTCGAACTTAAACTCATAAATCACTTCGCAATCGCCATCGGCGGGTAATTCGGTAGTATCAATTCCTGTCGCATTGATAATGGGTGTGAATGTGTATTGAACAGGAATCCCTGCGTTTTCGCTATCGTAAAAAGACCGTAAGCCACCCGTAGGATAAGTGAATGAATTATCATCGTTGAGGTCGGTTGATACTCTCTCGGAGGGGTCTATGGGTGTTTGGTCGGTTATATCATTCCCCCAACTTACTGAAACTGTCCCCAACTGTCTAATGCTAAATGTTGATGTATAACCACCACTTGCTGATTGTTGGCAAACACCGATAAGAACAGGAACACCCATGTTAATCACCCGATAGCAACCCACGCTACACCTAAATTGGTGCTTTGGTCTTCACACAAAATGAAGGTTAATGCGGTATAATTTGTAGTTAGGGTTTTAACACCCGCAGGGGAAGTGGCGGAATCGGAAAGAACTCCGTTAATTTTGGTTGCGGCGGCAGGGTCGTCTGTGGGAACGGCTGTTGCGGCGGTTGAAGGGGTAAGTGGGGGGTTTCCATCTTGAAGTGAGTTATAAGAACGAATTACGATGTTCGGGGTTTGTCCTAATGTTAAATTGGCTAAAACGGTCACTTGGTCGCCTACTTGCCATGTTCCATATCCCGCTAAGTTTGATGTGTTCGTAGGTGCTGTGCCGACAGGAGGTTGTTGAGGGAATGCGCCACTATCATAAGCACCTGTTCCTCCCGGTGGAGGGGCCGTTTGTCCGAGTGTTAAATTAACAGTAATAGCCGAAGCCGAACCTATTACAACGATTAAACCGCCTTGAGATGGGTAGCAATCAACGACTTGCGCCACACCTGTTCCTATTATCGTATTTTGGGTTTGACCGAAAGATTGTGTCGTGGTTTTTCCTGTCTTAACTTGGTAATCCGTAGGCTGTAATTTGAGTCCATGTAGTTCATTGATGGCAGGGAATCCTGTATTAAAGCCCAATGATATTTCCGAAGTGGAAGAGGTAATTGACCCTCCCGGAGTGTTCACAACAGGTGGGCCAAGTGCTACTGAACCTGCATTTTGTTGGAATTGAGTCGGCACTTGAGGATTGGCTAAACTGTCCCCCATCACAATCGAAGGGGGTGTAGTAGTATTGTTGTATGTAAAACCACTATTAGCACCGAAAGAACCTGCATTGTTAAATTGAATCTCGGTTGTTGCACCTGCGGGCGTTCCACCTGCACTTCCATTAGCGGCGGCAGTAAGACGACCTTGAGCATCAACGGTAATGTTTGCATTCGTGTAAGCACCTGCGGCTACGGCTGTGTCTGCTAATGCGGGTGCGCCATCGCTACGCATAAATGTTGTGGCTACTCCATTCACGGCGGTAGGGCCGACTTCTGCTGTGGGATTTGCGCCTGTTGATTGAGTAATACTGCTCGCTACTGTGATTGTCCCTGCACCTTCGGTAATGGTAATACCTGCACCATCGGTCAAAGTAGCCAATACGGGGTCTGCACCTGTTGAACCGATGACTAATTGACCATTTGTTGCCTGTCCGAGAGCCGTAATTGCACCTGTTCCCGAACCAAGAAGCACACCACCGTCTGTAAGCGTAGTAGCACCTGTTCCACCATTGGCTACGACTAATTGACCACTAATCGTGATTGTTCCCGCACCTGTAATTGGGCCACCGCTTGTGGATAATCCCGTTGTCCCACCACTTACTTGAACCGAAGTGACTGTTCCGCTACCGCTACCGCCACCACCTGTGGTTAAAGTCACATGACCGTTCCCATCATTGACTAATGTTCCATTAGAAACTGTAATCCAATTAACCCCATATACATCGTCTGCATCGTCATTCATCCGAAGACCTGATTTGCCCGAATTAGAACCTGTGTATGTATTTCCCATCTAATCACCTATCAGTTGGCGACATTTTGAATCTGCACCTTGTCCGTTTCTAAGAAGCCCATCTTTTGCTCACTCCAACCTGCAAAACACGCTTCCACCACTCCCGAAACAATGGCTTGGTCTGTTTGATTTACAATACGGAAAACAATCTGTTTTTCAACAAAGAGGGGGACATCGAAGTTCCACATATCACGCTTTGGAGTGACGGGCGACCATTGGAAGTCCGACCATTCCATTAACAATACGCTATCAACCCATATTTGATAAACAACACTTCCTACTGCACCTGCGGGTGGGACGGCTTCTGCATGACCAAAGGATGCAATCTTGTAAAACTCACCAATAGATGCAGGGGTGTATGTTCCGACTGTCCCTGCAACGGTTGTTCCCGCACCTCCCGGAATTGGGAATGAAGGTGTCCCTGCTTGTTGATTTAGATTAGAGGAAACAGGTTCGGGATTGTTGGTAAGGGGGTTAGAAGGAATCGTAGGCGCAGGGGCAGGATTTACCGCAATAGATACAGGGGTTGTTGATGCAACCGTTCCTTCGGCTCTCGTCACATTCAAAACGCACATATCAAGATAACTGCTTGCGGGCATATTTGTTGTCGCAAAATCAAATCTTTGTCTTTGGATGATGTTAGCCGAAGTTGGTCTTGGGACTAAGAACCATGGATAGACAGAAGTAAAAAGAGAAGTTTCTTGATTTCCAAGTGAAACAGGTGTCTGCGTCTTACGGTCATAAATTGTTGGGTCAAGACCTTCACGAATTACATTGGATTCTTGAGTATGTCCCGGCCTATTCAATTGCGAATAAGGTAGCGGGTTAGGCTCAACATTGTCCCCTGCTTGGGCATACCCTGTCTGCAACGATTGATTCGTCTTATTGTAAGGGTTCGTCATTTTACGGCGAGCCGTATAGGGATTAGACGAGTTCGACATATCTATTCATTGTTGCTCTTGTTATCTAAAGGATAGCCGATAATTCAAATGGCAAACTGCGCTGTTTCTTCCCATCTTATCACATAAACACGACAATAAGCACTAAAACGCCCAAAAGTAGTAATAAAGGGATGTAGGGTTCGGGTTCGTCATCCCAATTTCGATGAACCATTAGTCATCACTCCCATAAGTTTCATGTCGTGCTAATCCTTGATTTTTCCTTTGTTTTTCCTCACGCTTTTTCTCACTTTGGATTGCCGCCAAATAGTGTTCAAAGGTGTCCGTTTCTAAGCCCTTTTGCTCAAGAAGTAATCTGCGGTAATTCTCCACACTTCCGACAGTCACAGGAATGCCTAATTGCATCAATTTTCGAGCCATGAGCGCATCCGTGCCATCGTAAAGGGTGTATTGAACAAAAACTGCCGCCATAAGTAAATCAGTCGGAATTGTCGTATATGTGCCACTACCTGCCGAATTAAAAATATCATTGAACATTGTATAGCGAATATCAATCGTTTGATGTGGTAAAACATAGATTGGAGGCCATAAGTCATAATATGGCATATCTGCTGTTGTTTTTGGGTAAGGTGATGCCGTTCCCGAAACGCCCGAAGCCCATACATTTTGCGGGTCTTGATAGTAATTCGTTGTATCTATCACAATGTTCACGAACATATTTGGTTGCCATGCGGTAAGTGCGCCCGCCCCATCCACTCTCGCTTCGGGTGAGATTCCGGGTGTGCATCCGAGTTTTTCAATTACAATGAACTCATTTTCTTTCACAAGCCCTGCTTGTCTGCCCGCTTGCACAAGGCCAAAATTACCATAGAAAATAGAATGCGATTCACCGCCTCTTGGATAGTGGGTTAGGCTTGTGCCATCGCCACCATCTCCGTATAATTCCCAAGTGTATAATTGCTTTCTAATTGCCATGATTACACCTTCCTTTTCGCACTTGATACTTCTTCGGGCAACGGGGCTAAACCTGCATAAAGATGAGTTTTCAATATATCTTGCTTATACTTCCAAATGTTCTCCACAGTTAGAGGCCATCCCGATTCTATTAAACGCTTTGCTACGATAGAATCCGAACCATCTATGAGAAGATATTTTACAAAACAACGCTGAACTTCTGTGTCCCTTACTGAACCCGACCCTGCGGAAGCAAGTATGGCAACAGATGAAGTCACTTCGACACCCCAATTTTGACCCGGTGCAACGATTATCGGTGGCTTCAAACCCTCTTGATAATCATAATTTAACAAGTCATCTTGAGGTAATAAAGGGCCTATCCCTTGCGGTGCGTAAAGTGTGCCATTCGGAAACGGAACTGCAAACCCACTTATTCCACCACTTCTTGAAGGCACACCATCGGGGTCTTGAAAGTATTTTGTGGTGTTCACATAGATTTGAGCATGAAGTGTCGGCGGATAAACGGCTACGGCATCAATAACGATATATTGATAGGCTTTCAGTTGGCCGGGAATATCAAGGTTGTTTCCAATTCCACCAACGAATATATCCACAGGTTGATTTGCACGGAGAGCCGCCGTAGGCCGACTTCCAACCCAATTTATCGGATAACCGTTAAGGAAAACAGTATCACCTGCATTTTGAACGATATTACGCCATTCATAGCATTGACGGCGGAGGCTCATAGTAATGAATTGTTGCCGTTGTTATCTAAATGTGTTCAAACGCCACGATAACCCGGAGGGGCTTTTTGGATAGCCAATTCTCCGATTAAATCAACGACTACTGTTCTGTCGTTAGCGGTTGAAGCAACCCCTGTAATTTCGGAAAGGGTAGTCACGGTCACGGAAAGAGGTTGTTGGAAAAGCACAAGAACAGGAGATGGGAACATAAGGATTCCACCACCGCTTGAGATGTTGTCTGCAAGCCAAGTAATGTCGAATTGGTTAGAAGGCACATTGTTTGCACCTACTTGAATAGAAACTGCGAAATCGTTAAAAGTGGACGAGGTTGCACCACCTGTTCCGATACCATCGTTGATACGGACAGCGATACCGTAAATACGGACTTCTTCGTTATTTGCTTGATTCGTATAGATGGAAACTACTTGAGATGTGTTAGCGGCGATAGTTGCACCACCGCCACCTGTGTCTGCGTTCCAAGTATAGCGAGTAGTATAGATTTCGGGTTGTGGGTCTTGATTAGCCATTATCGCACTTCCTGTATATCATTCAATTGTCGGTCTTGTTATCTAAAGGTTCACGAACCAACGAATCCTCCGTAGCACCGCTACGCCTTCGGATAAGGGGGTGAAAGACCAAATATAGGGCAGTTAATACGATTACATCAAGAATTATCGCAAATGGGCCAAGCCATTCAAGGTCTTTCATAATTAGGGGAGTTAATTCTAACGGATGAACGAGGCCGTATCTAATGTATAGCCATAATACCCAAGTCCATGCAATCAAGGATAGAATGCACAAACCAAGTGTCGTATTTCTCATACAAATAATTCCCCCTCGTCAGCAATTTCGGGTGCAGGTTCGACTCCTAATTCTTCAAGTGATGGAGGCACTACATTTTCTTTATCAAGGTAAGCACGGAAGAATGCGTAGGCTTTTGGGACTATATCTTCTAATTCTTCTTCCACATTTTTACCCTTTTCTTTGGCTTCGGTTTGGACAATATGCCGCATTTGAGTGAATAAACGAATCGTTTTGTAAAAATCTTCGTTGAATACGCCTCGATAGACCTTCGCCATTTTATCTGCATTGAATTGAACGAGGATTGCGCCGACTACTGCACAAGCCGATACTGCGGCGGTGAAACCGAGAAGCAACCATTCTAATTCGGGGCTATGATTTACCATGAATGGTATTGATTGAATCATAATGATGATTACAAGGGATAGAATGGTTAATTGTTTCCCCGTAAGGTAATCTTGATTGGCGATTTTATCGTAAGCATCAGTCATTATTTACATCCTCCATTAACAAGTGTTTATTCATTGTGTGACGGTGTTCATAACCGTATGTTTTGAGGTTTTTGATAACATTCTTTTTCCATTTACCCGTTGCATCAATGAAAAACTTGGTTTCACGGAAGATTCCTTGATTGTGCAACATCGTGAAATCGGAATAAGTGTAAAGTGAAATCAATTCATTTTTGTATTCTAAGGTTGGAAAGACCATTGGGAGTGTATCTATGTCTTCTAAAATATCCGATTGAGGATTATTCAATCTGTCTTCTAAGGCATCCCATTCCTGTTCCCACATTCTATCCCAAAAATCCTTGCTTGAGTAGTATTCGGGGCCAAGTGAACGCTTGCGGTCATCCATAAATGCTGTCTTTCTATGGATAATTTCTGCGATGGCTTCCTCATCCATACATTAGATATGGATTGTTTGCTATCTATGCCTTCTGTTCGATAGATTCGATAACCATACCCGAAAGGAATGATGCACCTACCACAATGGCAGACATTTTTAGCAAAGATTTGCCTTTAGGGATGGTAAAATTGGATATAGCGAAAGGTAAGTTCTTCGATTCCAAGATTCCGTAATTGTAATGAATCAAGGCTTCGGTGAAAAATACACAAAATGTGACTCCCGAAACAATCCAAAAATGCTTAGATTTAGTCATAAGATTCACCGTTCAAAAAGATGTCCGATAATGCTACGACTACGACTACGACAGGAAGGGACATAAGCAACCAATCACTACGAGTAAAAGTATGAGTTGGAAAGCCATAATTTTGATAGTTTTTGAAACCATTGATTAGCATTGATGAAAAGAAAGCCATTGAACCTACTGCGGGAATGACCCATGAACGCCACGCCTGTCTTGCTTGCTCATTAGCGGCTACAACCTTAGCAGAAGCGGCCTTCTCTATCTTGTCTGCTTCGTCTGCGGATTTAGGCAAGGGATTATTCCCCCTTCATTACCTTCTTACCAACATAAGCAACAACAGCGCACCCACCAACGATAGCAAGAACGCCTTTCCATGAAGCAGAAAACGCCATATCGGAACGATATTCTTCTGCACCGAATAAGGATTTTAGTTTCTCGAAAAATGAAGGTTCATGTTCTGCTACTGCATCGTGTGAAACCCAAATGGTATCTCCCTCTTTGCATCCGAAAACATTTGACCATAATGGATTGCAGGTTCGCTCTTGGTATGCTTTCCTTGCACCTGCGCCGGGTGCTGAATCAAGATATGCTAATGCTTGTGAATCTGTTGAATCCCATTTTACAACCGAGCCGCCCTCTAAGGTGTAGGGGATGCCCGCCGTGTATGGTTGATAAGCATTTCCATCTTGGTCTAAGGTAGTGAGTGTAGGAGTCCAAGCCATCCAAGGGCTTGATGATGGGCCTTTTGATACAGGTTGTCCATTGGAATAACCAATCACTTCTTGTTCCGTGACTGTGCATGGGGGAACAGCAGGGTCGCATCCCGCAGGGGTGTGGACGGTAATGTATTGCGGCCCGCCAAGCCATTGTTGAGTAATTTGATACCCCGTCATGGGTAATTCTTGTTCTCCCTGCTATCTAAAAACATTCATTCGTAATTCCTAATGGCTTTCCCTCTCGGTTTCATGGGGATTCCATCGGGGGAATATCTTTCAAACTCCACAGTCAAGTCCGAACCGATGTATTTTTCACCGTTTTGGAAGTATTCTCGTTGAATATCATGCGGTGCATTCATGGAAACATTGAAGGTTTTACCTTCGGGAGTCATTACGACCCATTTTACTAATCCTTTTGAAGAAGGTGTATCACCATCTGTCCAATCCACGATTTCAAACTCTTCGTCAATGAAAAACTTGACCTTCAAAAGTGCTTTGTTGCGCTTATCCACTTGATACGGCCAATCTTGACGGACAATACCGCCTTCATATCCTTCACGGACAAATGTTTCTGCTAATGCTTTCACTTCGTCCATATTTGCCGCAGAATAATTCTTCGTCAAAACAAGTTTAGTCATGGCGGGAGTTATCCAATTTTCAAGCAGGGCATACCGTTCTTTGTAAGTTAAATCGGGATTGTTAGGGTCAAAGAAGTCATAAATCCTATACTTGATGTGTTCTTGTTGTTTCTCCTTTTCGGGATTCATACTACCTGCATGAGTCCTTATCAAACCGTTAGCCACATTAAACTCTAAATCCGAAGGTTCGGCGTATAATTCGCCATCAAGGATTACATCATCGGGGAGATTTGGAATACTTGCTATTTCTCGTCTTATTTCGGGTAATGGTATCGTATATTCATTGTTTTTTCGAGATACAAACTTGACTGAACCACTTGGTTCAATAGTGGCAATACCTCGTAGCCCATCAAACTTACGCTGAACCATAACAGGGTATTTCAAAGATTTGAAAACATCTTCTTTCAACGAACCATCGCCTTTCTTGGTGCTTAAAGCCAACATTGGTAAGAATATCGGGTTATTTTGTGCATCCAAAAGAGAGGATTGATAGCCTTTATCCTTCTTTTCTTTCATTTTACTACGGGCTTTGGCTTTTGCGGATTCCAAATCTGCAAACATACCGTGAGAAGTTTCTCTCATTTTTCCGCCTTGTTGCCCTGCATTGGCTACGACTTCCCAATCGCCACCTGTTAATGCAACGGTGCGAATCCTCCATTCTTGGACTGTCCCGTTAGGGGCATTCATGTAATTAACTTTGTAAAGAGTTTTGTCCATGATATTACCTGCGTCTAACGACTATAAAAGGCTTTCTATGGGTTTCAAAGATTGAATCTATCCATCCATTTTGCCAATCTATCCTTTCCAAGAAGAACAGCGAGTCCAATACCTGCTACTGTTAAACCAACAGCCATTTTGGTATCTGCGGCCTTAACCATATTTTCATTAGAAGGTTCGCTTCCTGTTGCTTCGGCAGGTTCGGGAACGGATGATGGGCCGCTTGGTGAAGGGTTTCCTACGGTATTCGCTTCATAGGTTCGGGTGTAGCAAGGGTCGCAAAGGAAATTTTCATGCAGGGGTCGTTGCTCGCCACAATAAATACATTTTGCAGAACCTTCTGCGGAGAAGTTAGCATTGGTTGGTTCATTAGAAGGGTTATAGTCGTAATTGTGAGCGTCTGCGAGTGGCGCAGTAGTTTCATCCCACATCTGCCCTAATTCCTCTTGCATTTGGTCGAAAGGAACAAACTCGGATGGGGTCATCTTTTGGAAATCTTCGGAAGCGAACTCTCCGACAACCTCAATATCAATCCATTCGTGACCATCTGCTGTATCTCGACTAACAGTAGTGTAATCAGTCACCGATTGGTCTTCCCCTCTTTCTAATTGGTCT
>Ga0066849_10001279_pt1 | contig 10340 bp, 3 predicted proteins | sample ETNtaG_9_FD_65492 | JGI IMG/M metagenome (GOLD analysis project Ga0066849, IMG submission 65492) | Marine microbial and viral communities from oxygen minimum zone, Eastern Pacific Ocean - ETNP201406SV69 | ecosystem: Environmental > Aquatic > Marine > Oceanic | place: Pacific Ocean: Eastern... | reverse complement strand
TGTCAAAGAATCATAGATGAAATGCCTGAATTTACCGAGCAAGCAATTGCTGAGAGTGATGGTGGAGCATTTTCATGGCTGTTGTCTACTTTAGAGGTACCAAACTATCCAGCAATTCTTCACGGCTATGGAACAATTATCGGAACAGGAAATGCAGTTGTTGAATGGCCTGCTTACAAGCATACGGAGGCATAATAATGGCATCTGGGGAAATTGTTGAATCATTTGTAGTTCCAGTTCACCCGCATACTGTTCTAGCACCAGAGCAAAATGAAGGGTGGGGCAAACTTAGAGATGCATTTGACAAAGCTGCTGAAACAATCAAAAATAGCGGTGCAGACTTATTGATAATCTATTCAACCACATGGCCTAGTATTATTGGACACCAAATACAATCTGACCCAAATCCAGAGTGGGTAATGGTAGACCATGATTTTCACGAATTAGGCTCGATTCCTTACTCATTCAATATCGATGCTGAATTTGCAGAACAATGGAACCAAGCCAATAAGGAGAGAGGACTACAAAGTAGATGTGTTAATTACCAAGGATTTCCAATTGATGTAGGTTCTGTTGTTGCTCTAACTCTACTAAATCCAGACAATAAAATTCCGGCTGTTATCGTTTCATCCAATGTATATTCGGACCGAAGTGAAACTACTGTTCTTGCAAAATCCTGCTTAGATCTTGTCAAAAAAACAGGCAGGAAAGCAGTTGCAATTACCGCAATGTCATTGTCCAACCGTATGTTTACTGAGCACATCAAACCAGAAGATGATCGAATACATTCACTGAAAGACGACGAGTGGAATCGAAAGATACTGGAATTCCTTGGTGAAGGTAGACTTGAGGACGTAGGCCAATTATCACGCACAATCCAACAACAAATAAGAGTGCAAAAGGTTGTCAATTTCAAGCCAATGTGGTGGTTATCTGCAATGAACGGCAATAGGAATAATTTGACTGGTGAAGTCCTTGCCTACGAAGCATTGCATGGTGCTGGAGGCGCTGTTGTACACCTAAATCCAACTCCATCTGGAGTTGGAGAAAAAGAATACGATGAGGATGAAGTAGAGTTTTTCACTGGAGAGAGAGGTGTTCTTGACACCAACACAATACAGGAATCAAAGAATAATAATTCAACTTCTGGCCCAAAACTATGGGATCCAACCGAGGCAGAGGGTTCTATCAATACGGATGCGGCTCCAAAGCCTGTCGGAGCATACCCTCATGCAAGAAAAGTCGGCGACCTCCTGTACCTATCTGGTGTTGGCCCTAGGCAACCTGGTACCAATGAAATCCCTGGGGGGCCTATCCACGATGGCGATGGTAACCCAAACAATTACGATATTAAGGCTCAAACACATGCCGTAATCAACAATATATCTAGGATTTTAGAAGAAGCAGGAAGTTCTTTGGACAAAGTATTGGATGTTACATCATTCCTCGTGGATATGGATCGTGATTTCCAAGGATATAACGAAGTTTGGGCAGACACATTAGGTAAATTTGGACCTGCTAGAACTACTCTCGCAATACGTGCTCTACCAACCCCAATCGCTGTTGAAATGAAAGTAATTGCACAGATTTGACTTTAGACCAATTACCGTTTTTCGACCCAATTTTATTGAAATTAGGCAAATAGAATATATGATAAGTTGAACTGACGGTAAAATATCCAGTGTTCACTGCCATAAATCGGGGATTAAAATGGTTAAAGAAACTGCTTCTAAACTTCTAAAAGGAGATTTAAAAGGCGTAACTAAAGACATCACTGATACCTTCAAACGCACAATTGGCCTTAGTGGAGTAGTAATTATTTCACTTTCTTCAATGCTTGGTTCAGGGCTTTTCGTGATGCCAGCATTTGCTGCAGACATTATGGGACCAGGTATTTGGCTAGCATTTCTTATTGCTGCATCAATCGTACTGCCGGGCGCATTATCAAAAGCAGAATTATCTTCCACAATGCCTTCCAGTGGTGGTTCTTATGTTTATTTAGAAAAAACATATGGCCCTTTGGTTGGAACAATTAGTGGTATTGGGCTATGGGCATCTTTCATGCTCAAAGCCTCATTTGCATTGATTGGCTTTTCCGCATATATGTATACAGTCACCTATTATTTCGACCTTGAACTAAGTATCAAAATGGTCTCCTTTTCGGCACTGATACTAATTACTGTAGTCAATATTTTAGGAATTAAGAAAGTAAAGGCTATTCAAACACCAATTTTGATACTTACTATAGGCATGCTGTTGCTAATTTGTATTGCCGCCCTATTTGATCCTAGTACTGATTTTTCAAAACCTTGGAATGGTGCAATGAATACCGACCCACTCACTCTTGCCGAAACATCAGCATTCGTATTTGTTGCGTATGCAGGCGTAACCAAGGTTGCAGCAATTGGGGGTGAAGTAAAGCAACCAGAACGTAATCTACCATATGGAATGCTTTTGTCATTATTTATTGCAACTGCACTCTATTGCGTAATAACTTTCATGATGATGGCGACCATACCCGGTGAGTGGTGGAACTCTTCTGATGGTTCAATCCCCGAAGATCCAATTTACATTTTTGTTCAAGCCGTTGCTGGAACAAAAATTGGTGTTTTAGCAGCAATATTTGCGATTCTTACAATGATATCAATGGCATTAGCTGGAATTCTAGCGGCTTCTAGATTCCTATTTGCAATGTCGAGAGACAACCTTCTGCCCCAAGCATTGGAAGAAGTTAATGCAAAATATGAAACGCCACACTGGCCAATAATAATAACTGGAATTGCTATGGGTTTCGCCATATTTATGTTGCCAGTAAAGGATGTTGCTAAATTAGCATCAGGGTTTAAAATAATGATTTTTATGGCAATTAACTCTTGTGTAATAGTTTTGAGGAACACTAAGGAAAAACATGACCTTGTTGCCAAGTACAAAAGCCCACTATACCCTTACATACAATTATGGGGTATTTTTGCAGGTTTAGGATTAATTGTCATCATGGGTGAAAAAGCATTCATTGGAGCAGGGGCTGCTTTATTGGTTGGAGTGGTAACATACTTCAGTTATGGTAAGAAACATGCCCATCCAAGAGAAACTCCGTTCCATATATTCCGCAAATCATTTGCAAACCCTACACTAAATGAGCACGAAAAACGTTTGGCTGTATTTCATGCTGCAGATTTTGGCGGCAAAAATCACCTAACATTAAAGGAGTTTCAAAATGCACTGAAATCACTTGGATTTGATTTTAATTCAGATGAGTCTCGACTTATTTTCCACAGAGCTGACGAAGATGAGAATGGCGTCATTGACATTGACGAATTTATCACCACTTTCGAAACTATATCCGATGATGACTTGACTAGTTGATTATTGGACTCTTGACCATGACCCATCAGCACCAACATTCCAATATTGAATTTCTTTGCTGACATCTACGTACCAACCGCTTTCACCCTGAAGGGAAGGGTCTATTGCTTGCATGACTCCATGTTTTGCTGCTTCTACAGCAAGACGTGACTTTTCTTCATCCGAGAGGTTTGGCGCACCTGTTGAGTCCGCAGATTCTAGTTCAGCCTCATCTTCATCCTCATCATCATATTCCTCATCTTCATCCTCATCATCATACCATTCATCGGAATCCTCAGGTTCATAATTTGCCCTTCGAACTAATACTATCATTGTAGTAAGAATCAAACCTAACAAAATTGCTCCAATTGTCATGGCTGTATTTGTTGAACCTATAGCACCACCAAGGAGTACAGATTCTACATCAAAGAATACCTGAGCAACCAAACCATTCCAAGCAATACTACATGATCTATCTAATCCCGATTTTGAAATATCCAATTCCCAAGTATCAGATGTAATGTAATCGTTCGAACCTGAAGTACAACTTATTGTAGTATTATCTGGTTCAACTACTACAGTATTATTATTACTATCAACTCCATATACTCTAAGCAAGGCTATATCTCCTTGTTGGAAATCACCCTCTTCTACAACACCAAATATTTGAACTGGTTGACCTGGTTCTACGGTCAAACTAATCACATGCTCAGCATCATCTTGGAAAAGAATCAAGTCATATGTACCTGTTATTTTACCGGTAAATGACCAATAACCTCTTCCAGAAATAGAAGGCTCAAGAATTCCGATGGTTGAATTTAGATTAATCGTAACCAATTCAGCAGGAGCTAAATTATCTCGTGAATCCGCAATCTGGACAAATATCTCAGATGATTCACCTGCACTAACTACAAATCCAGTGTCCTTATCTGTGACTAACTGACGAGCATCACCAGCAGAAACCGTAAGTGATACCACCGTGAAAACTCCTGCTGCATTAGCCTGTATCTCATGACTTCCTAATGTAGATGGTATCCAATTATAATCTAAAAGAGACATTGCTAAAGTTTGATCATCCCCGTCTATTGTCCAATTAACAAAAATTCCACTCAATTCATTGTTGTATGAATCAAAAAATCTAGGTGAAAAGTTGAATGGCTGATCAATTGGAATTTTCATACCCTGACCATCAAGTTCAATCCTAGACAAGTCACCAAAGCCAACTTGTTGTATCTTTTGGCTATTGAAAGTTATACCAGATTCAACATCATACCAAGTACCTTCAACTGCAAATGCCCCGATTGTATTTGGAACAAATGTAAAGTAAGTTCCGTGATCTGTAATCAAAGTTTCATTCCCAATTAACACATCTAATGAGCCATTTACATTCCATGTATTCCCTGCCAAGTCATATGCTTCGATTACTATAGTAGACTGCTGCCCGACAGCAAGATTAGTTGGTGAAAAAATTACTCTAGTATCAATTGCAAGACCATGATCAACAATCACTGATTTAGTTGACTCAAAACCAGAATCAATTACCGAAATAGATTGCAAACCCATAGTCATTGGAGTCCAGTATACTTTCCCATCCTCCTGGCTGAGGGTTCCGGAAGTTGCTGAAAAATTCGCTAAAGGTGGAGTTATTAACCCTGAATAACCGAAAATATCAGTTCTAAATGAGGCTAATTCGTATCTTTCACCAGCATAGAAAATTGAATCATCTGGTATGATTGCTAATTCAGAACTTGTCGCATCTGAAGGCACTACCTGAATCGTCCCTGTTCCAGTTATTTGACCTGCAGAAACACTGACATTCCACAAACCCGGATGAGATGCATAATACCATCCTGTAATATTTACAGTACCATTCTCAACCAGCCATGATTTGCCTCCAGCCATGTTATTGTTCATCGAATAACCATTTGCATCAATAAGGTGGGGTTCCAACTTTATCCAACCATTACTTGGAACTTGTATAATTTGAGGAAATACAAATTCAAAAGGAGCACCTGCTACTATTTCAACTGTTGAAGTAACCTCCATCTGATATAGTCTAGCAGTCAGTTCATACTCTCCAATATCAAGTGGAATCCAAACAGGATTACCTTGGCCAAAATAGGATCCATCAATACTCCATGCTGCATCAGTGGTCGGATTAGGATTACCTCTCGCATCAAGCAAATTGGCAGTCAAAATATTATTTTGAAGAACTTGACCATCAGTAATTGAAATTTCGATTGACTGCCCAATTCCTGGAGTAACGGTAATGTTAAATTGATCTATCAAATTTGTATGTTGGGCCTGAATTGTGATGACTCCGGAACTCCAAGGGTAAAATGTACCATCACTAGTTATTGTTCCATTTGTTGAAGACCAAACAATATCTCCTGCAACAACGCTGTTCACAGAATCATACAAAGTTGCAGAGAATGTTGTCACTTCATCAGCGCTAATGGTATAAGTGGAAGAATCTATCTGTACTCTAACTGCAGCACTCGGTGGATGAAAAATGATTGAATCTTCAATTAAGGACTCAGATTCATCAGCATCAAGTGGGAGTGTGCAAAACATCATCAAAGCGATAACCAAAATTGAAATTACCTTCTTCATATGATTCAACCCTAAATTATTCATTCAGTCCATTCAATCCATTCATCACTATTGACTTCTCTATAGTACCAAACACCATCATCTGTCTCGCCCCATTCTGTACCGTCATCTTCTACACGATAGTCTGCCATCCAACTAGTATCTTCCTCTTCTGAGTATTCCTCAACATGTTCCGGCTCTGGAGACTCAACAACCACTGGTTCTGGTCTACTCGGTGGTTGAGCAGGGGGTGTTGGTGCAATACGCGTTTCTTTTGATGGTGAACTCTTATTTGTGATCCCATCAAAGTCATATGAAAAATCATCATCCTCATCATCGTCATAATAATCGCCATCACCCCTTAGGAATCTAACTGCAAATACAAGTAAAGCAATAACAACAAGTGCAATCAAACCCGCCCCTGCGTAGTATAAGGGCCCTCCTGCTGCAAAGAATCCTGCAAGATTGCCTTCAACTGTATAAGTAAAGGTTTCAGTTATCGAACCTACAACAATTGTTGCAGACTGTTCACCTTCATCTAAAGTTTCAATCTCCCAAACTCCATTGCCCAAATAGTTCACGTCAGCGCGGCCTGTTGTATCAATTCTAGCACCTAAAGGCATATTGATTTCATTTCCATATTCATCAAAGGCTTGAACTTTAATTGTTAGTATTTCTAATTGTTCTAAAGACTCTGCTGAAACATTAAACTTTATGTTATTAGCAGTATTTTGAGCAAAAACCTCTACAGTCGCATTATTATTTAGCGAAAGATATTCAGCAACTAAATCATATTGTCCTGCAACTCTGCATTTGAATTCATAGACTCCAGAATTAGATGTAGAGTTGATGTTGAAATCAGTTCCGCCATTTTCCGTCCATGTAACTGGCTGTGAAAATATATTTCCATCTTCATCGGTACCCAAAACAGTTAGAGTAATCGTTTTACCAGCATCTTGAGTATCAGCTGAAGTATAAACTTCAATTGATTTTGGAACTCCATGGGAGATATTTAGATCAAATGTTCTTGAAAAAGGGAGACCCATGTCATTTACTGTAGAGGCAGATATTTCCCATTCACCCACTTCTGAGGCAGACCATACTAAGGAATTTTGAAGCATTTCCGAGGTTATGTCAAATTGACTACCATCTGACTTATTAGTTAAAATCCACGAAGTATTCCAGTCCGATATCGTATTAAGTTCACTATCATAGTATCCTACTGCAAATTCAACATAACCATCAGATGTTATCTCAAATAAACCAAGATCCTGATAAATTGAACCTTGCCAATCTGTTGCTGTAACCTCAAAATCCCCCAAGTCGCCAACGGATACTAAAACAGATATACTGGAAGTATGATTAATACCATCTTCAACATATGAAACCGTAATGTAATAAGCCTCATTAGAGACTTTTACTGGATTGAAAATTGATTGTGATCCAAGCACGGTTAGAAGATTATTATCATCTCCATAAATCGAATGTGAAATGGTCCAATCACCATTATCAATTGACCAATCATTACCTTTGGAATCCACTGCTTTAACAGAGGTTGTTATCGAATCATCCGTAGTTATGTTAAACAAATAATCATTAGATCTTTCGCCATTAACTAATATTTGGAAATCCGCAATTAACCCTTTAGAAACGAAAACACTTACTGTATCATAATATCCTTGGTATGTAGCATTTATTGTCTTGGTACCCAGTGATTTTGGTATCCAAACTGAAGTTTCACCTGGAAGTATTTGACCATCGGCAATATTCGTCCAATTATCTTCAGGTATGGTTACATCCAATCTATTACCTCTAACATCAATTCTTGTAGCATATAGGTAAATTGAATCATCAGTAGTGATTGAAGTAGAAGACGTTTCTAATTCAAATGAGGACATAGCACCATGTGTCACATTTACTTTTATTGAATCTACAAAACCAGAATCAGTAGTCAATGTTAAATCCCATTCTCCAACTTGATCTCCTGTAAATTCACCTACCAAAATATTTGCAAGTGGTGGTGATGTATGTGGTGTAGAAGTTAATACCTTTGCAACCTCTCCATTAGCAACAGATAATGAATAAGAACCAAACACATCAAACCAAACATAGTTGCCAAATTGATCAAATACAGTTGCATATATCAGACATTTTGTATCTGCCTGAACTACCAAATCACATCCAGAAATTTCGACCAAATCTGGCGCGCCCGGCTCAACTATTACTGTAAGATCGATTGAAAGAGTCGTTGATGTACCAATCCATTGCACAGTAATCGTCTGTTCCCCTATCAAATACGGATAAAAGAAATTACTTGAATCGATACTTCCGTTAGTAGTTGTGAAATCAATTACCTCGCCTGTCACTAAATTACCATGTTGATCAATTGCATAAGCAAAAATTTCAATATTCTCGTCTGCAGTAATAGTTGCTGATTGAACTGTAGAACTATCATCAAGAGAGGCAAAAAGTTGGACTGGCATCCCTGACCCAATAGTCAAAATATAATCTGAACAAATAATTCCATAACATGCAGTTATGGTAGTCAACCCACTTGATGTCGGTGTAAAAGAGGCTGAAGATGCACTTATTGAATTAATTGTCCCTGTTGTAGAATACCAGTCAATGCTTGCACCTGTTGGCACAGGAGTTGACATCAAAGAGCCTGTTACATCTGTTGTTGATAAATCAAAAACAATCGCATTATCAGCATCAAAAGTAGTTGATTGTGTTGTCAGGTTTAGTGACGACACATTAGTGTGCTTTAGTTTTATTAGAGGACGTTTGTCTTCCATAGTAACTTCATCACTGGAGTAGACATTTACTAAACCATCAAAAGGCCCACCAAAACTGATAGGATTAGCAATAATTATCCAATGCCTTTCATCATCAATCGCCATTCCAGGCATTGCAATTTCAAAGTTTAACACAGTATCTGACGAACTATACCTCTTCGTATCGATAGGTGTTGAAATATAATCAACACCGGCTATTGGCCCAGGATTAGCTCCTGTATTATTCCATGTTAGACTTATTTCATTCCAATTAGTGTACAAGAATTCATGGACTGTAAACTCAATTTCATATGCTCCACCTGACAAATCCCATGAATCTACAAAGAGAGATAACTCAGCACTGTGAATGTTTTGTGTATTGTCCAATGGTACTTGGCTAGAATCTAATGAAATCACAGCATAACATTGGGAAAATTGTGTTCCATAACATCCTGTTCCTAAAGTCATAGTTTCTTCAATTCCATAATTGGAATCTCCAAACACGTCATTAATACTCGTATCTCGGACATTTACATGTGAGAAATCTGGAACTTCTACCGAATCTTGAAATTCATATGTGATAGTGCCATCATTGTTAGAATAATGCTGAGGGTCAGCAATAGCAAAAGTCCAGCGTGGCGAAGAAGGTCCTGGAATTGATTCATTTCCTGCTTGAACCCACCAGGTATAGGTTTCTCCAGCAACAAATGGTACCGATGGAGTGAAAACCGAACCAGTGATTTCCGAAGAAGTTCGTGAATCATATGTAACTAATGAGGTCGAATTTTGTACAAATAACTTGTACCATGTGGAATTGGCAACTTGATTCCAAGAAATCGGAACCATTTGTCCTGCCTGTAAATATTGGTTAGTACTATCATAAATTATGTCACCATCTGCAGGAAGTGCCAAAACTGGTTGATCCGGTGGAACTATACCATTTACATTATCAACATAATTAAGAACTAATCTTGGTTCAAATCCAGAACTTTCAGAGGATAAGAAATCATATGAGTCTTGTGTTAATCCATTTGAACTTAATTTAATACTGAAAGTCATATTGGCAGATGCGAAATTAGTTTGTCCTAGAGCACTAATGTCCCATTCGACTAAACTACCACTAGTTCCAGATACAGTTGTTCTAGTCAATTCAGAATTGGAACATGATGGTGCATTAGCATAGTTGACTTGTGATTCTATGAATGAAGAACAAGCAAAAGCACTAATTGTCATTGGATTCAAAATTGGAGTTTGAGGAGAGAGTTCTAATTGCAACATCATTGATGTAGGAGTCGTAGCTGAAGGGAATGGAATATGTGTTAAATCAAATTCAAACAAAGAACTGCTATAACCAGTACTAATGGGATTATATCCAACCTTCAATTCAGTAGAACTTCCTGTATTAGTCATATCCTGTGAATCTATCCCTGCATCAACAACCTCAGGTAGACGACCTGTAGATTCAAAAATCGACCCTCTTGTCAATTCAATCGTGTAATTACCATTGCCATCTGAATTGCCGTGAGAACCTGGAATTCTATACTTGTAAATTGGCGAATAATGTCCAATTCTATGATCTTGATCTGCTCTCATACGCCAATAATGCCATTCATCTCCAGAATCCTGAGA
>Ga0066849_10001278_pt1 | contig 10341 bp, 8 predicted proteins | sample ETNtaG_9_FD_65492 | JGI IMG/M metagenome (GOLD analysis project Ga0066849, IMG submission 65492) | Marine microbial and viral communities from oxygen minimum zone, Eastern Pacific Ocean - ETNP201406SV69 | ecosystem: Environmental > Aquatic > Marine > Oceanic | place: Pacific Ocean: Eastern... | reverse complement strand
AGTTCTTTCAATAGCATACGAGGAAGTAATCGCCCGGATATTTCCATCATCACCATATCCGTACATTCCATAGATTGGATATCCATCAAACGCCCATCCAATGATTGGGCTGTGATATTCATCTTGCAACTTCTCAATCTCATAGTCGCTCATATCTTCTCCAGAAGCTGCATCCCAGAACTGGCATTGAGCGTCGTAGTGATAGTGGAAGTTATTCCCTGCTGAATGGCTAGTACACCATCCAAGGAAAATGGGTTGCCTGTCTTCATCAAAATAATCGAAATGCAATGCAACTGCATCTCCACCAGGCCCTTCCTCAGGCCCGTACATGGGGACGCCATTGACGGCAACTGCTACTGCTCCACGGTCTGGTGCGCATTCCCATTGAGTCTGTGCAGCAGGACAATTGGCTGAGTTATGTCCTCCAGTGGTATCATTCACTGGTGTGAGGGTTATGTGCCACTCAAGGTCGACCTCGTCAGCACAGCAGCCCATTGTTGACAGGAAGTCATGGTTTGGAATTCCATTGCTGTCTACAACCATCTCTCCATTCTGTATTGCAACTGAAATTTGACATTGGAACCAAGGCCCTGAACCTCCACCGCCTGCAGAATTGGCACCGTTGTTATTCGAGTTATATCCTTCTTCTGAATTGTAGTCCTTGACCCAAGGCCCTTGCCCATCTTGGCAAAGCCACGAATCCTGTGGTTCCCAATTGACGACTGGGCAACCTGTTGCATCTACTTCAGTACCAGCGGGTGTGTTTGGACACTGGTCTGGACCATCAGCCACACCGTCATTGTCATCATCATTATCACAAGCATCAGGCGTACCATCGGTGTCAGCGTCTAGGTTATCGTCGCCACCTTCGCAAACATCTTCGGAATCTGCGACTCCATCACCATCTGAATCAATCAGAGGGTCACAACCATCGACAATCCCATCATTGTCTACATCGATATTGTCGTCATGTCCCTCACATTGGTCATCCGCATCAGATACACCATCCCCATCGCTGTCAATCTCACTGTCACTGCAACCATCCGAATAGACAGGTTCGCCCTGAGGTGTGCTATCACAGTCATCATCCTCGTCGGGAATGCCATCTTGATCTGAATCAGGTTCCTCAGTATAGAGTTCTGGAATTGCATATTGGATGACTGTTCGAGTGACTGAAAAATACCCACAATCCGCAACAATTTCACCTGCATGATTTGTTGCATTGTAATCTAGAGGGATTGAGAATCCTGAACCGTTTATTTGTCCGTCCAAGGATTCCTGTCCCAGAGGTTGGTAGGATATGTCACATGTAGTGGGGAATGCATGAGTGATAGTGCCAGTGATGTCTGCCCAGTCATTGTTTGCTGAATTCAATGCGAAAGAATGAGCCAGTTCAGCAGCAGGCTCATCTGGAAATGGCATGGATGCGTTCGAATATATTTTCTCAGAAGTTTGGCCGCCTGCATCCTCAGCATATGCACTTGTGACCCATTCACTAGGGGTTGTTATTTGGGTTAGGACTCCGCTCCAACGGCCATCAGATCCGGCATTGAACATGAAGGGGCCATAGTGTTCATTGAGGTCCATTTTGTTAGTGATATTAACATATACAACCGTGGTGGAGGGACTTTCATCATGGACTCCGCCTTCGATGATGAAGGCAGTTACGCCAAACTCGTGTACGGCCTCATCCATTGTGAGTAAAGGGGCCTCATCTATGACTACAGGTTCCTGAACATCCTCTTCATCATTCACATCGGAATTGTCAGGTGCGTCATTGGTGGCCATTCCGCCCATGAATCCAAGGGCTCCAACCATGACTAACATACCAGCTAACAGGGCCGCAGTCCAACCGATTTTTTCGTCCATGAAATCAATAAATAGCAATACCTTATGATGTTACTTCATCGAAGTCCATGGTTTCTAATCTCTCAAGAGTTGGTTTCACTTGCCACTTCCAAACTGCACCAAGGAGCATTAATGCAGTAATCAAGTCTAGGATAAAGTGCTGTCTCGTAGTTAGGATAGATAGGCACATTAGAATCCAAATAATGCAAGTTCCCCACTTTTTGAGAGGCTGATCACTCCACCAACGCATGGCGAATAATGTGAATATTCCTGCGGTGCTAACATGCAAACTTGGCCATGCATTGTAGGGGGAATCAATTAACCATAATGCTTCAAACATCGAAGCGTAAATTGGATTCATATCGTTGAGGTCAATATCATATCGCAAGTAAACTTCTGCTGGCGAAATTACAAACCAAATATTTGAGACCAACATGATTACAATTAGTGCTTGACTCAACACCAATGCTTCGTACCGCCCTTTCTTTTCTTTAGGCATTGAAAAAGCGGGCAGGGGATAGAAGAAATAGAAGAGAGTGAAGTAAATTATAATGGTCCACGGAATGATTGGAATCGCCAAATCAAGGGCCGTAGTTGGATCAATAAGAGTGTCTCCTTGATTTTTCATCAATTTATTGGTGAAGAAGTATATTGGTGTGCCAATAAGGACATCAATCATACCCATTGCCAGTAAAAATCCCAAACGTGTTTGTCGAGATAGCGCGAAATTCCAAATGGGCCAGATATCAACGAATTTCTCGCGCACCAACAACACCTCACTTGAGATTACGAGTGAAGGACTGAATGCCAGTAATATGTCGTGCCAAAATCAAGTTGTGAATATCATGGGTTCCCTCGTAGGTTTTGACAGATTCAAGATTGTTCATGTGACGCATGATTGGGTATTCACTGGTTACACCATTGGCTCCATGAATATCTCTGGCAACACGGGCAATGTCCAATGCAATATCTACATTGTTCATTTTGGCCAAACTGATGAATTCAGGAATCCAATTGTCCTCGTCGATTTTTCTACCGAGATGATAGGCTAGCAATTGTCCCTTGGTAATCTCCCTCAACATTGTGGCTAGTTTCATCTGAATTAGTTGGAATGCGGCGATTGGCCTGTCGAATTGAATTCTCTCTAGAGAATATTTCTTGGCTGCATCAAAACATGCTTGAGCAGCACCAAGGCTACCCCATGCGATTCCATATCGTGCTCTGTTCAAGCATGAGAATGGGCCAGAGAGTCCCTTGGCTTCTGGCAATATTCGATCCTTTGGAATCTTGCAATCTTGGAATACCAATTCACTGGTGACTGAAGCGCGAAGAGAGTGCTTCCCCTTCTGTTCAGGGGCGGTAAATCCTTCATCACCCATTTCGACAATAAATCCTCGAATCTCACCGTCTAACTTAGCCCAAACAATTGCCAAGTCACAGATTGTACCGTTAGTAATCCACATCTTTGCTCCATTCAGGAGGTAATGGTCACCCATGTCCTCTGCCTTGGTAAGCATTCCACCTGGATTTGAACCATAATCAGGTTCAGTGAGGCCAAAGCAACCGATGAGTTCCCCTGCTGCCATTCCCGGCAAGTACTTCATTTTCTGTTCTTCACTACCAAACTTGTGAATTGGGTGCATTGAAAGTGAACCTTGAACACTAGCAAAGGAACGCAGCCCACTGTCTCCACGTTCAAGTTCACGGCAAACGACACCGTATGCAGTATAGGACATCCCTGCACAACCGTATTTTTCCGGTATGACCATGCCAAGGACACCCATCTCTCCGAGGTCCTGAATCCACTCTCGGGGGAATGTCCCGTCCAAGTAGTGCTGTTCAATATTCGGAATGACTTTTTCATCGACCCAATCGCGAACCATATCGCGAACCATCAATTCTTCTTCTGAGAGTAATGCATCGATGTCATAGAAATCGAGTGCCTCGTATGCCATGTTTGGTGCCCCGTGGGGGCCACCTTTGAACATTGCCGACGCCCCCATAGGGGGCGGTTCAGGAATCCTTGGCTTTTCGAGCCGCACGTTTCTCTGCTTTCTCCTTCTCAATACGTGCGTTCTCAGCGGCCTCAAACTTGGCGTTCCTACGTGCGTAGTATTTCCTCTGAAGGGTTTCACTGTTCATGAAAATTAGTCCGAGAACTGAACCTGGGACTGCGATGAAAACAACTGCCCCCAAAACATAGGAAATGAGACTATCAGTCCACACACTTGTTTCAATTGGTGGATGGAATTCGATGATGGCACCGAACGAAGTCACCAAGAATCCAAGATTTGAATCATCTGTAGTCCCCCATGATCCAATCAACCTCTCACCTGCAAGTTCCGCACTATGATTGGCAACATCACCATATTCCACCCATTCGTAGGCCTCGCCATCAGACAAATCCCAAGCCATGACTTGGAAAGGGGCCATTGTGATGAGAGTTTCACTGGTGCCACGGGTGTGAATGTGTGTGAATTCCCCACCAATCGTGTTGATAAGTTTCGTAAAGACTGTCGAAGATTCAGGCAACTGGATATTCAAACCAATCATGCCAATCCCTCGTCCATCACCAATGGCTATACATCGATTCATTACAGGTTCATCACAATTGATTCCTCTCCAAATTCTATCTTCACCTCCAATCCAAAAGACCTCATGATTTGAATTCGAGTCAATAATTGCAACTCCATCATTTTGAGTTGTCACCGCACAAAGATGTTTTTCAGGTTGACATGCGATGTCAGTAATTGGACTATTTTTCGTATCATTTAGTAATTGGAATACCCCTTGGCCCCCCTCTCCCTCATGATATGCCCAGATGTACCCATCTTCTCCACCGATGTACGCATTACTTCCTGCGGCATTCCAAGCCACAGCAGCCATGTTGAGATTGTTTAGTTGAACACTTCCTGTCACAGTTGTCACCGAGTGATCCTCTGAAACATATCGCAGCATTGTCCCACTGTCTCCAGCCATGAGTGCAGTTTTTCCGCGCGGATGCCAATCAATCGCACGTATTGTTTCGTTGGTAGGGGGTGCCAATTCAATTTGCTCATTGGGGTTGTTTCCATCCAATAATCGTGCATAACCGTCTGCTCCGGCGATGAGTACCTTTTGACCTGTTTCGCCTCCTGCGGCCAATGCTTCAAGCCCCAAATCGTGTTCAGCAATCCAAATGGGGTCCTCTAATTCAACAGCACCTTCTGCCACAACAGGGGGTATTAAGGAGGAAAACAGAAGGAGGGCACATAGGCCACACACTGTACGCACACGACTCGCCATTGGGCTGCCGACACTCCACCCAAATATCACCCTTCTCGACATAGTTGCCCGCCGCGACCCTTAACGACGGGTTGCCGCTCGGAGGTGACATGGAGACCTTTGAGGTGAAGCGAGGATTGGCTAAGAAATTAGCATCGGAAGGGGGCCTGGCCAGTTTGGCAGGCAAGCATTTTGACAGTGTAGATGGCTCAGGTGATGCCTTCACGGGTAGTCACGGAATCATGTCCAGTATTACAGGTGAATACAATGCAATGGGTAAATTGGTGGTAGACGTCAACCAAGAACGCCCTGACTTTGACAATCCTGATGCAATGGAAGTTGCAATGGACAGTCGAAAGCGATGGTCAGCCTTCCTTGATGAAGCAACTGGATATTCTGCAAAGCAGCGTGGTGACAAAGCAAAGGAATTTGCCAAGAAGGCATCAAAGGCAAAATCAGGAATCAGCCAAGCTCGAAAATTCATGGAAATTTCCACCAATATCACTGACGAAGTTCGCGAAAAAGCCGAAGAATTCATCACAACAATCGAGACTCTTCTAGAGTCTGGGGACAACACAAAAGCAGAAAGCACTGCGAAGAAACTTTCCAAGTTACTTGGCTGATGTAGACTACTCTATAGGCGATTATAATGGATTCTGAAACTCGACTAAACCTGATTACAGGTGCAGCTCAGGAAGTCGTTGGAATCGAACACCTTCAAGCCCGAATATCTGATGGTGGCACTATTCGAGCCTATGTTGGGTTTGAGCCCAGTGGAAAAGCACATGTTGGATGGAAAGTGTTGGCTACCAATCTTAGGAGAATGCTTGATGCTGATGTCAATGTCCTCATTTTCCTTGCAGATTGGCACGCATGGATTAATGACAAATTTGGTGGCGACATGGACAAGATCCAAACGACTGCCAAGTATATGGAAGAGGTATTCCGCTCACTATTGAATCATCCTGAAGAAGGAGATGGCCCGGGGCAATTGCGCTTCGCATATGCTTCTGAAATCATGGATAGTGGAGATTACTGGGCCCGAGTATTACGTTGTTCCAAAAACATGAGTCTTGCACGGGCTCGACGCACATTCAGCATCATGGGTCGAGATGAGACCAGTGGAGATGGTGACCTTTCCAAATTCTTCTATCCAGCCATGCAGGCTGCAGACATCTTTGAGATGGACATTGATTTGGCCATAGGTGGCATGGATCAGCGCAAGGCACACATGTACATGCGAGATGTTGCAGACCACTGGGGTTGGGTCAAAGCAACCTGTATCCATACTCCAATCATTTCCGGTCTGAAAAGTGCAGGTGCTAGAATGGATTCTTTTGATCACAAAATGAGTAAATCCAATCCGTCGGGAGCGATTTTATTGCATGATACCCCTGAAAAGTTACGGAAGAAGATGCGCAAGGCCTACCTCGATGTTGGAAAAGATGACAGTCCAATTTACGAACTCTTGGAACACATCATTCTACCTGAGCAAGGTGAGATTACCGTAACTCCCAATCCTGAATATGGTCAACCCAGTACTTACGACAGTCTCCAAGGATTCATTACAGCAGTACAAAATGGGACTGTTCACCCACTGGATGCCAAGTTTGCAGTAGCAGATGCAATTTCATCAGGTTTGGAAAGTCTACGTTCACACTTCGAATCTAATCCACAGTTACTAGAATCGGTGAATGAAATTACAGGCCAGTGAGTATTCACTCACTTATTGCACAGTTCAGCCATGTATTGATATGAGTCGCAATGTGATGATTATTTTGTGAAAGACCTCATTTCAATTATTACAAGGGTATCATTGATAGCCGATAGACTTGCGGCGGAACTTGTATTGAGGGGGGTTCTGTAATTATGTCTGAAGTTGGAATTGATGATATTGCCATCCATTTCCCCAAATTATACCTTGATATGAAGGATTTCGCCGAAATGAGGGATGCCGATTATGGCAAACTCAACAAGGGCCTGGGTCTTTCGGCAATGGCCATCCCTGACGTTCACGAAGATACCGCGACAATGGGGGCAAATGCAGTAACTCGACTCATTGATCGGAACGGGATTAAACCGACTCAAATTGGCCGTATGTATTTGGGTACAGAAAGCGCGCTCGATGGAGCCAAGCCTACGGCGACCTACATTCTAGACATGTTAACACAGCGTTATCGAGGTCGATTTGGAGATGATTGTTTCCGAAATTGTGACGTTGTAGACATGACTTTTGCTTGCATCGGTGCTGTTGATGCACTTCACAATACACTAGACTGGGTCGCTAGGGGTGGTGAATCAGACGATAGGATTGGAATTGTAGTATTCAGTGACAATGCGAAGTATGATCTTGAGTCTGCAGGTGAATACACCCAGGGAGCAGGTGGTGGTGCGCTACTCATTCGCCACAATCCTCGCCTAATTTCAATCCCAGACCGTTGGGGGGTATCGACATCCCCCGTTCATGATTTCTTCAAACCTCGTCGAGAGGTCACAATCAAGTCTGTGATTTCTCACGTAGTACAATTGGCTCGTGAAACAGGAGCTTCAATCAAAGAGGGTCTCGTAGAAAGGATGGTCCGACATTTGCCAGAATCAACGGTACGCCGATTGGGCATTTTCAGCCATGGCGAAGATAGTGTACATGTGCACCGTGATGAACCAGTTTTCGATGGCCAGTTTAGCAACAAATGCTATCAAGATGCTGTAGAAGAAGCGTTCAGAGATTTCAGAGATAAAGCCGAGTCAGATGGTCGATGGGATTCAAATGATGACTCCGTATTGACTGAAGATTGGGCTCGAATTATCATGCATCTTCCTTATGCATTCCAAGCAAAACGAATGTTCCCTGCTGTATTTGCATACGAACGTAGAGGCAGTGCATCTTGGGCTGATGTCGAGGCAGAGATTGGTTTGCCACCAAGTATCAACGATTTCGATGACACCCCAGATGGTCTATCTGAACACGCAAGAGCATTGGATAACTATCGAAGAGGGATTTCCAAAACCCAAGCCTACCGTGAATTCCATGCTGAGAGAATTGAGAAAGGTCAGAGAGCAAGTTCCCTCATCGGAAATCAATACACTGGTTCGATTTTCTTGGCGATGATGTCAACATTTGAATCGGATTACGAATCAGATAGTCCCTTGGATAACCAACTATTCGGATTATGTGGGTATGGTTCTGGGGCCAAGGCCAAGGTCTTCGAGGGTGTTGTCAGTCCACGTTGGCGCGAAGTTGTAGCCAGTTGGAATCTGTTTGAAAGAATGGCAGGTCGCATGGCTATTGACAAGATTACCTACGAGGAATTACACAAGGGTATCCACGATGGAAGTGTACTCATGCCAAGAGGTGAATTCGCCCTTGTTGAAATTGAAGGTGAGGGTGAATTACAGGGCGCTAGATCCTACGCTTGGGTCGATTGATTACTCAGGAATTTACCTACGAATCGTTCTTAGAGGGACTTTGGGTGGCGCATCACCATAGGTGATGAATAAATGGCAGACATAGCAGTATTACTCAAACAAGTCCCAGACACCAACGCAAAGATTGTGGTTAACGGCGGTCGTGTTGATGAGGGTGCAGTCAACAAGTGGTCAATGAGTCCTTTTGACGAATATGCACTTGAGGCTGCTTTGACCCAAGGTGGGTCGATTACTGCGATTACATGTGGGCCTGCTCGCGCCAAAAAAATGCTTACTGATGCAGCAGCGGTTGGGGCAACAGATCTCATGCACATTGTCGTGGATGATTTGACCGCATTAGATTCAAACCAAATCTCAACAATTCTTGCAGCAGCAGTGGAAAAGTCTGGTGCATCTGTTGTTTTCTGTGGCAAGCAAGCAGCAGATACTAACGCAGGTTCGACAGGTCCGGGTGTCGCAGAAAAAATGGGTGCTGGCTGTGTAACCATGGTCAGCGAACTCACCGGTGATTCATCAGGATTCCTCGCATTGCGACCTAGTGCCAATGGGATGGAGCGCGTGAGCGTTGCGGCTCCGTGTGTCATTGCATTTGACAAGATGAGTACTGAATTACGTCGTCCAAATGTCAAGGGAATTATGATGGCCAAGAAAAAGACAGTAGAAACGATGTCCATTGGTGACCTCGGTGTTGACATTGGTTCTTCTTCAGTCACTCTAGAAAACCAATCCCCACCTGCAGAAAAGCCAGCAGGACAGAAATTTGAAGGAGCAGAAAGTGTCTCAGTTGTAGTTGGGAAATTACGCGATGAGGCCAAGGTAATTTAGGAGGGGTAAATATGGTTACAGTCATTGCAGAAATTTCAGGAAACAATCTACATCCAGTCACCTCTCAATTGGTCGGTGCAGCTGGAGGCGAAGTAACAGTACTCTGCCCAGGCGGTGTTGGTGCATCTGATGCAGCGTCACTTTCGGGTGTCTCAAAGGTCATCTCGGTAGAAGGCGATTGCTTCAGTTCGTTTGATGGAGGTGCATGGGCTTCAGCATTGGGTTCTCAATGTGAAGGTCGCATTATCACTGCAGCAACAGCAAATGGTCGTGAAATCGCCGCTCGAATGGGTGCTGCTATGGGTGTTGCAGTTGTCCAAGATGTCACAAGCATCTCTGGAGATTCAGTTACTCGCCCTATTTATTCAGGTAAGGCAATTGAAACAATCACTGTATCCGGAGATACGATTCTATCACTTCGTCCTAACATATTCCCTGCAGTCGCCGGTGGCGGCAATGCAGCAGTGAGTACAGTCAATCAGAGTGCTGATGTTGCCACATCTGTGAAGGAAGCCATTGCCAAGGCAAGTGAACGCCTAGATGTGTCCGATGCTGATGTTGTCATCTCTGGTGGGCGGGGTATGGGCAGTATAGACAACTTTAGCCACCTAGAAGCCATTGCGGATCAATTGGGTGCTGCGGTAGGAGCATCACGAGCAGTAGTCGATGAATGGGGGATGTCTCACAGCATTCAGGTTGGACAAACGGGCAAGACGGTTAATCCTAGCCTATACATTGCAGTTGGAATTTCTGGCGCGATTCAGCACTTGGCCGGAATGCGCTCCTCGAAATACATTGTAGCCATAAACAAAGATGCTGATGCTCCAATCTTTGGAGTTGCAGATTACGGCATAGTTGCAACATGGGAAGAAGCACTTCCCGCATTGAAAGACGCCTTATCCAACCTCTGAGATGATATTGTGAGCGACCCCATTGTGGTCGAACCGATTGAGGTTCACAATGCGTCCATCATCTGGA
>Ga0066849_10001277_pt1 | contig 10353 bp, 9 predicted proteins | sample ETNtaG_9_FD_65492 | JGI IMG/M metagenome (GOLD analysis project Ga0066849, IMG submission 65492) | Marine microbial and viral communities from oxygen minimum zone, Eastern Pacific Ocean - ETNP201406SV69 | ecosystem: Environmental > Aquatic > Marine > Oceanic | place: Pacific Ocean: Eastern... | reverse complement strand
TCAGAGTAAATCACCCAAGGTTCACTTTCGTCATGGAAAGCGCAAACTGAGCTTGCTTCTGTTTCTACGTATTTCAATCCATGGTTGGCTAAATCAAGTTCGTCGATTATCGGCATTGCTCTAACCAAGTTGTGTTCGCAATGACAAATATTAAACCTTGCACCTAAATCGTCGACTGTTGATGCGCACCCCCCTACAGAAGATCGCGCTTCAATGAGGATTGTGTCGATACCCGACCGTGCAAGATAAGCAGCACAGATAAGACCGTTATGTCCACCGCCTACAACTACTACCTCAGCTTCACTCACTGGTTTCCAAATTGCTCACAAAAGAAAGCGGCAACCCAAATCGATGACTCAGATTTTTTCTATTCAAACTTGGGTAGAACATCTTCAGCGAGTCTGTGCAGTTGCTCGGTTCCCGATGCGTAACTATCTCCGGGCATCATTGGGAAAAGCATTAAGTTTTCTACTCCCAGCAAATCTCTGTACCACTCGATTTGCTCACCAACATCATCTGCTGAACCGACAATCCAAATCTTTTGTTCCAGCGACTCCTCTAAAGTGGGAATTAAACCAGCTTTTGAAGGTTTACCATCTGGCCCCATATAACCCTTGCTCCACCCATACGGTCCTAAAAATTTCCACATTTCATCATGACCGGGTCGCACTGACTCGACAGCTTCTTCATAAGTATCAGCTACACAAACACACCTAACCAGCATTCTTTTTTCACCAGATTCAAGTGACTGGTTTTGTGACTCTTCGTACAATTCAGCAAATCTGTCCCACTGAGCTTTAATAAAAGTTGGATGAGAGTTCCAGAAAACACCTCCCCAACCTTTTTTGGGGACGACTTCTAGAGTGGGAGGAGATGTAATTGCCTGCCAGGTTTCGTACGGGTACAAAGGTCTCGGCACTAAGGTCAATTCTTGTACTGTGCCTCCCCTGTCTGGGATTCCCGGTGGGGGGAAATCATAAATTTCTCCATGATAAGAAAACGATTCTTCATTTAAAGCTAGTTGTATGATCTCCATTGCTTCATCAAATTGTTTTCTATTTAAATCATCAGCTGCAGCTTGATCGGGGTTGTCAAAACTACCAATCTGACTTCCGAGCGTTTCAGCTTCTCTGGGAACCGTACCTCTACCTACTCCAAGAATTCCCCTTCCACCTGAAATGTTGTGCAAGGTAGCAAAGTCTTCAGCTAGTCGAAGTGGATGCCATTGCGGAACGATATTAAAAGCCATTCCTATATGAATTTGTTCTGTTCTTTCAGCAATTATGGCACCCAAAAGAATTCCATTTGGTACAACTTCGTAGCCTTCATATTGAAAATGGTGTTCAGTAAGCCAAAAAGAATCAAAACCAAGTTTGTCTGACAAGCAGGCTGCATCGACTATCTGTTCCGTGGCTTTCCACATCTCTTCACTGCTGTAGCGTCTATCAGTCGGAGCGGGTAAATCTGGTCCGGCATCTTCCATTTCAACGCCGCCAAAAAGAAAAACCCCTGTTCGCATAATTACACTGTAGAGGCTATTTAGAATGAAAATCTATACCAGTCAAGTAAAAGGACTTAAGTCACTAACTGTTTTCCTATTACATAATTAATAGCTGTAAAAAGAAGATTGTTTCTGTGTAGCCTGCTTCCTTAGTAGGTGGACATTCGTATTAATGTGCTTCTTTAATAGGTTTAGATTAGATAGATGGGACCGAGTGAGATAAAAGTTGGATACAGGACTAAGCACTTCTACATCTTTATCATTTGATGACATAGGAATGATTTTTCCGGATGGCACCGAAGCACTGCAAAACATTACTTTTGAACTAAGCAAAGGGGAATTTGTCACGATTGTAGGACCTTCTGGTTGTGGGAAATCGACTTTGTTAAAAATCGCTTCAGGCCTTCTTGAACCTACAAACGGAACTGTAGAAGTTGATCGTGAAAGACTTGGTTACGTTTTTCAAGATGCCACCCTGCTTCCTTGGAGGACAGTGAGCAAAAACGTTGAACTTCTAACAGAACTCCATGGAATAGACCCACAAGAGCGTAAGAAACTAGTTGAGGAATCAATCAAACTGGTTAAATTAGAGGGTTTTGAGAACCATTACCCCAAGTCCCTTTCAGGTGGCATGAAAATGAGATGCTCATTTGCTCGTTCGCTCACATTGAAACCCCCACTTTTTCTTTTCGATGAACCTTTTGGAGCAGTTGACGAAATAACTCGTGAAGAATTGAATGAAGACACACAGCAATTGTTCAAACAGGAAGGTTTCGCTGGGTTGTTCATCACTCATTCAATTAGCGAAGCTGTTTTCATGTCTACCAAAGTACTTGTCATGTCAGCACGGCCAGGAAGGCTAGTAAAGCAATTTGATATTCCTTTTGAGTATCCGCGACAACCGGACCTTAGATTTAGTGCAGACTTCGCAGAGTTATGTGGAGAGGTCTCAGTTGCATTGAGAGGATCGCATTCATGAACACGGTTACTGAAAACGAAGAAAAATCTTCAACAGCCATTCTGGGTCAACCCTCTCGGATAAAAAAATATGTTGCTGTATTTGTGCCACCTTTAATTTTAGGAGCATGTGTAATCGGTCTTTGGTACTACATCACTTTCGGCGTTTTAGCTGAAAAAAGACGCTTTCTCCTTCGTCCAATCCACAGTGTCATCGACGTAGGTTTTCTCGATGGTGATAATCGAACCGAATCATTAAACGCACTGTGGTCGAGCACAGAGGTGGCGTTAATCGGCTTATCTATTTCTATAGGTCTTGGGTTTGTTCTCGCAATACTAATGAGCCAAGCAAAATTTCTTGAAAGAGCAATTTTCCCCTACATGGTAACGTTGCAAGCCATACCCATTTTGGCAATCGTCCCATTAATTTCATTCTGGTTCGGCACGGGTCAGACATCTCGCGTTGTCGTTTGTGTAATTATTTCTCTTTTCCCAATCATTGTTAATACATTATTTGGTCTTCAATCCGCTGAAAAAGGCATGCATGATCTCTTCACTCTCCATCACTCAAACAGATTTATACGACTTAGAAAATTAATGTTTCCAGCCGCTCTACCAGCCATCTTCGCGGGCCTTCGGATTTCTGCTGGCTTGTCAGTAATCGGAGCAATCGTTGGCGATTTCTTTTTCGGAAAAGGTGAAGCCGGCATCGGGCAAATGTTGAAGAAACATGCAAATAGGCTTAATGGCGAAGAACTTCTGGCATGTGTAATTTTGTCTTCTGCTCTTGGAGTAATTGTTTTCATGATATTTGGAGCAATTCAAAATAAGGCGGTTGGCAGATGGCATGAAGCCAACTCCGCTACTTCCTAAAACCTCTAAGTTCAACGCAAAAAGAATCGGCCTAGGAATCTGAGATAGCTACAACAGCGATTTCCATTTTCCAGGACTTTTGAGCAAGCTGTGACACTACCAGAAGAGTTGATGCAGCTTGATGTGAACCGAAAGTTTCATCCCGTGCTGCCATAACCTCAGATAAGTTCTGATCCGGTACTACATATGTAGTCACCAAGGCGATGTCAGTTACCTCCATGGATGCCTCTTTAAGGATTTCCCTTATATTTTGCCAAATTACTTCTGCTTGAGCAGTAATACTCTCTGGAACGGTTCCGTCAGGTTTTACAGGGACGATCCCAGAAGTATGCAAAATCCGTGAAGCACCTTCAGCTAGTACTGCGTGTTCGTAGTTGGCGGCAGTAGAGGCTATTTCACTGGGATTAACAGGAACTAAAGGCACAATAACGACGCTACTACGCTAAAGGCGATAATGTCGCCATAAATGAACTCCCGAATCGCACTTTATTTTCAAGACAAACACGAGATCGCGTATGAGCTAGAAATGGCTAAATATGCTGAGAGCCGTGGGATAAAAGAAATCTGGCAAGCAGACACTCGTTTGGCTCGTGACTGTGTGGTCATGATGAGTGCTCTGTTAGCTGAAACAAATAATGTTCGCATTGGTTCAGGTGTTTTGCCTATTTGGACTCGAAATCCTGCAGTCATAGCTGCGACTTGGAGCACTATGTGGGAACTGGCTGGTCTCGATGATGCTAATCAAAGCCGTGTGATGCTGGGACTTGGAGCTTGGTGGGAACCCATTACTTCCAGAGTGGGTGAAGAAAGAAAAAAACCTCTTAAGGCAATGAGAGAAAACATTGAATCAATCCGCGAACTCTTCACCATGGAGGAAGTCAGCTATTCAGGTGAATTCGTAAATCTTGACAGAGTGAAACTGGATGTAGCATATGGCAACGTCGACGCTAGACATATACCTATATATCTAGGAGCAACTGGCCCAAAAATGTTGGAGCTAGCTGGCGAAATTTGTGACGGTGTAGTTCTCAACTACATCGTTACACCTGAATACATTCGTGAGGCTGTCGAACTAATTTCTATAGGAGCTAAAAAATCTGGAAAAACCTTGGATCAGATTGATAGGCCTGAATTGTTGGTGTGTTCTCTTTCTGATGATGATCCTGATGAAGCTGTTCGTACCGGAAAATCACTTATCGCCTACTATCTGGGAACTGAGCCTCACATAATGAAAGCTAGTGGTGCCGACCCTGACCTGGTCGATCGAGTTAAAGAAGTGGTTGGCTGGCCGGCTACAGAAGCTGACTACCGTAAAGCCGCTGACCTGATCCCCGACGATCTTGTCAAGTCGCTTATGGCCGCAGGTACAAGCAGGCAATGTCGTGAAACCGTTGAAGAATATGTAGACGCCGGTGTGACCTGCCCTATTCTTTACCCACTCATGGATGATATGCGTCCAGTTATTGACGCTTTCGCTGACTGGTCCATGTAATGACTTCAGTGCTTTTTGAGGGTTCAGCAATCGTAACCGTTGATGATTCAAACTCTGTTTTAGACCCAGGCTGGATTTTTACAAGAAACAACATAATTGAAGGTCTAGGCAATGGTGAAGCACCCAAGAGTGTCCGTGAGGATGCGGATGAGATAATCGAAGCTCATGGCTCAGCGATAATGCCAGGAATGGTGAACGGTCATACGCATCTTTTTCAAACTTTTTTTCGGGGTCTAGCCGATGACAAGCCTCTTCTGGATTGGCTTGAAGAATGTATCTGGCCAGGAGCTTCAGAGCTTGATGCAAACTCTGCCAAAGCGGCCGCAACATTGGGATTGATAGAAAATCTAAGAGGAGGTGCCACTACCGTTGTCGACCATCAATATATTCACATAGACCCTCAAATCGATGATGCTGTTTGTCAGGCTGCATCCGAAGCAGGGCTGAGGTTCATATTGGCGAGTGGATGGGCGGATCGAAATTACCATCCCCCTCTGACTGAATCAGCTCAGACAGTTATAAGTCGTATAAACCCTGTGCATGAAAAATGGCATGGTGCTGAAAACAATCGGATCCAGGTGGGCTTAGCACCTCTGATCCCATGGGGCTGTTCAAATGAGGCAATGACTGAGACTGTTTCTGCGACAAGGTCCTGGGGTGGTTCTACACATCTTCACTGTGCCGAAACAGCGATTGAAGTCGAAATGAACATTGAAGAACGCGGTCTTAGACATGTTCAGTGGCTTGAATCATTGGGACTTTTAGGTCCTGACATTCAACTTGCACATGCTATTTGGCTTGACGAGGATGAAATTGACTTGATATCGAAGCGTGGAGCTTCAGTCGTTCACTGTCCAGTGTCAAATATGTATCTAGCTTCTGGAGTGGCAAAAATTAGAGAAATGGTTGATCGTGGCATTACTGTTGCCTTAGCCTCTGACGGCCCTGGAAGCAACAATCGACAGGACATGTTTGAAACATGCAAGGCAACTGTCCTGCTGCAAAAAGTTGATCGTTTGGATGCAGGTGTTTTACAACCTGAAGAAGTACTTCATCTGGCTTGTCGACATGGGGCTCGACTGGTAGGTAAAGAAGAAGAAATCGGTTCGTTGGAGACAGGTAAAAAAGCTGATCTAGTAGTCATTGATTTGATGACGGCTTTCTCTGCGCCGGTACACAAAGTTGAATCTGCAATCGTTTATTGTGCTACTCCAAGGGATGTTATGCACGTGATGGTCGATGGAAAGTTATTGATAAAAGATAGGAAAATTACTTTCACTGATGAGAAAAAAGCTATAGCCACGGCAACCGAACATGCCGAAAAGGTCTTTCAAAAAGCTGGGATACCTACACGATTACTGTGAGCTCTCCTGCTGTTAGTCAGTGGAACCGTCTGCTTGCAATTCAACGATATATGACCAAAGTTCAGCTGTTAATGGCAGAGGTTCTGGATGTTCGTTTGCGGCTTCCATAGCTGAACGGTGTCCTTCTGCAAAATCTGGTGACTGCACCCAAGCTAAGAAATCTTCTTCAGTGTCCCACCTTGTAACTACTAACCATGTTTCGCGGTCGTCTGTAGGCCGCATTAATTCAAAACCTTGAAATCCTTTTCTTCCGTCTACTGCTTTTATTCTTCCTGCGAAACGTCGAGCTACTTCATCTCCCAGATCCTTTGGGACAGTTATTGCATTAATCTTTATAACTGACATCTCTGCCTTTCTGCTATTAATTGGGTGAAATCGGCTTAATGCAGTTCACCTTAGGTCTTTGGCGTTGAGAATCGTTAAGTTTCTGATAATTTCTTCTTGGAGCAAAAATTTATATTTAAGAATTGGAACTAGATTTAATGGCCAAAATACTCTCATACCAGAGACCTGAAAATCTTGAAGAAGCACTAAGTCTTATTTCTCAAGATAAACACGTTCCGTTAGCTGGGGGAACTCTCTTAAATGCTAGTGAAGATAAAGAACCGCTTCATTTTGTGGACCTTCAAGGTCTAGCTCTAAAAGGAACCGAGCGATCAAACGGAAAATTGACAATAGGTTCCATGATGACACTCGATGAAATAATGAAAAATTCTGATTGTCCTGATTCAATCCGACTATCTTCACGTTCTGAGTTGCCGAGCACTCTAAGAACGATGGCGACTATTGGTGGAACAGTAGCTAGTGGTAATTCTGATAGTCAATTAATAGCAAGTCTCTTAGTTCACGATGCTGAAGTCACAATTTTAAACTCTGATGGAGAGTCAAATGTTCCTCTTCAGGAGGTGCTAAGTGAATCAAATAGTTCCGGAACACAATTGATATTGTCAATCGTTTTAGATACCGATGGGGAATGCGTGCTAGAAGCAACAGGAAGAACTCCGGCTGATACGCCTATTGTTTCGGTTGCTGCAAGACGTTGCTCTGATGGTGACCGGATGGCCGTTACTGGAGTTGCCTCAACTCCAGTTCTTGTGGACCCAGAGAATCCGACAGTTTCATTGCAACCTCCTAGTGATTTCCGCGGAGATTCGGAATACAGAATGCATCTAGTAAAAATTCTTGCTTCACGGGCTCTTGATTTGCTTAACGGTGAGAAATAATGCAGATCAATATTGAACTTAACGGTCAAGAAACGACCATCGAATGCGAGGTTCATGAAACCTTATTGGTGGTTCTTAGACGTGAAGGCATGGCAAGCGTTCGCTTTGGTTCTTTATCTGGGGAAACCGGAGCTTCAGCTGTTCTTTTCGATGGCCTGCTCGCTAGTAGCGAAGTAATCCTTGCAGCTCAAGCAAACGGACATTCAGTTGTAACACTTGAATCTTTAAATACGGACTCTTCCCTCCACCCTGTTCAAGCTGCTTTTGCGGCAACTGGTGCTATGCAGTCCGGCTATTCAGTAGGAGCAATGATTCTTGGCACTCTGCAATTATTGAAAGAAACACCTGATCCAACTGAAATTGAAATACGTGACATGCTTTCGGGGATTCTTGATAGAGAAACCGCTTACGTTAAACCTGTAGCAGCAGTCCAACAAGCTGCAGCAGTTCTTCGCGGAGAGGAAGCAGAACCATTTAGACCATTAATTCTCAAGCCTATGACTGATGGGACCAATCCTGTGAAGGTGGATCCAACCGATTCCCCTCCTGAAGCTTCAGATGCTATCCCAAGATTGATTCCTTCTTCAGAAGTTCCCTCAACTTCAGTAGTAGGTCAACCAGAAGTCAAAGTAGATGCAGTTCGTCTTGTGAAAGGTAACCCAGCTTTTACAGCTGATTTTGACATTCGAGGCTTACTCCATGCGAAGGTTCTTCGAAGTCCACACGCTCATGCACGGATTGTCTCAATAGATGATTCAGAAGCACTTGCTCTCTCAGGAGTGCATGCCGTTATACACCATGAGAACGTGAACAGAATCAAATACGCTTCAGGAGGACAGTCCTATCCAAATCCTAAGCCTCACGACCAAGTCAGTTTTGATAACAAGGTAAGACATGTAGGTGACCGTGTAGCTGCTGTGGCAGCTGAAACTCCAGAGATAGCTGAAGAAGCTTGCAGTCTGATAAAGGTTGAATACGAAGTCTTGCCCGCAGTCTTTGATGAATTAGAAGCCGGTAAACCGGATGCCCCAGTGATTCATGATGAAGTTGACACCGTAGATATAGCTGACAGAGATCGAAATCTCGTTCATCAAATATTTGCTGAACGCGGTGATGTGGATTCCGCTCTAAAAAATGCTGACCATACTTATGAACAAACTTTCAGGGTGCATCAAGTCCAACCGGCGCCTATAGAGCCTCATATTTCCACGGCTTGGCTTGACAGCGATGAACGTCTGGTGGTCAGAACAGCAACGCAAGTACCATTCCATACCCGTCGCATGCTTGCCCCATTAGTTGGAATGGACATTAAAGATGTCAGAATTATCAAACCTCGAATTGGTGGTGGTTTTGGCGCTAAACAAGAGATGCTTATTGAAGATATTGTCGCACATTTAGCTATAGCTACCAGAAAACCAGTCCAACTTGAGTTGACCAGAGCTGAAGAATTCTATGCAAGCAGAACTCGACACCCTCAAACGCTCACTTACAGGACCGGCGTTGACTCAGAGGGAAATCTTGTTGCTCAAGAGCTAAAACTGGTAGGTAATACAGGACCTTATGGAACTCACGGATACACCGTGCAGACAGTTGCCGGACTTAGGGGTCTTTCCTCTTACAACTGTGATAACAAACGTTTTGATTGTGACGTTATGTACACAAACATTCCTGTGCCTGGAGCATATAGAGGATACGGAGCCCCTCAAGCTCTCTTCGGTTTGGAAGCCCATATGGAAGATATTGCACTTGATTTGGGGATAGATCCCATTGAATTCCGGAGACAGAATTGGGTGAAAGTCGGGGACGAAATGAATATTGCTCCACACTTGGGTGAGCAGGGAACAACAGAGGAAGAACTCGATGAATATCCGAAAGTTATGTCGAATGGAATCGAAGAGTGCGTCGCTCAAGGAAGTCGTGCGATTGGTTGGCATCGCAGGCATGACGAGTCTTGGAAAAGTCCCGTTGACCGACCACATATCAGAAGAGGACTTGGGTTCGCATTCTGCATGCATGGAACATCAATTCCGTTTCTGGATATGGGAGGCTGCAGCATAAAATTAAACGACGATGGTTCATTTAACATGCTCGTCGGTGCTACAGATCTAGGCACTGGGGCTGACACTGTCCTTGGGCAAATAGCTGCAGAAGTTCTTGGCGTACCTCTAGAAGATATAAGGGTTTACTCTTCAGATACTGACGTCACGCCTTTTGATACTGGTGCTTATGCTTCAAGCACTACTTATATTTCTGGTGCCGCGGCTAAAAAAGCAGCGGATGTTGTACGTAAAAGACTCAAAGAACGCGCAGCAATGCTGCTTGACATAGAAATTCCTTGTTCTATTGAATTGCGTGACAGGCGGGCTTGGACACCTGATGGTCGTTCCGTCAGTCTTGAAGAAATCGCTCTAGATTCTTTGCATCTGAATGAACAAGAACAAATTATGGGAACCGGATCGCATGTATCCCCTGACTGTCCTCCTCCTTTTGCAGCACAATTTGTTGAAATTGAAATTGATACCGAAACAGGCCAGATTGAAGTAACAAAAATGATTATGGCAGTGGACTGTGGCGTAGCCATTAATCCTGTGACAGCAAGTGGTCAGGTAGAGGGTGGGATGCTTCAGGCCTTGGGGTACGCACATTGTGAGGAGATTGTTCTCGATGATAAAGGAACTATGGTCAATCCTTCATTTGGTCCTTATCGCATTTACAGAGCAGATGAAATGCCCAAAACTGAAGTGTTTTTAGTTCAAACAATGGAAGATAGTGGGCCTTTTGGAGCAAAAGCAGTTGCAGAGATACCTAAAGATGGAGTGGCTCCTGCTATAAGAAATGCGATTGTTAATGCTACTGGAGTCCGAATAGACGAACTTCCTTTTACACCTGAGCGCGTTCATCGAGCGCTTAAAGGAAACTAGCAATGCCCTCAAAGGGCGGTCT
>Ga0066849_10001274_pt1 | contig 10370 bp, 10 predicted proteins | sample ETNtaG_9_FD_65492 | JGI IMG/M metagenome (GOLD analysis project Ga0066849, IMG submission 65492) | Marine microbial and viral communities from oxygen minimum zone, Eastern Pacific Ocean - ETNP201406SV69 | ecosystem: Environmental > Aquatic > Marine > Oceanic | place: Pacific Ocean: Eastern... | reverse complement strand
TGAATATAAGAAAATCCGGGCAATGGACATTATTAGAATTTGAAACTAATTTAGCTAAAGCTGAAATGAAAAGAGATAGAAGTACAGAACGCATGAAAATCGAAGAAAGAAAAAGACAGATAGAAGTAAAGGTGAAAGAGATTTTACCAATTAGTACTCCAGTAATTAATCCCCCAACCAATGATTCAGATTCATCTTTCAAAGAAAGAGTATCGGTTGAGGAGTGGACTGAAAATATTGCTGCTGATGGAAGGCCATTCTACTACAACAACAGAACAAAGAAATCTACATGGAAAAAACCTGAAGAATTTACATTTGTTGAAAATAATATTATTCTGGATTCTGAACTAAATGAGATTGATGATGCGAAGAAGTTCATGGAACAAGTTGTAGAATTCAAAGAGAAACATAATCCCCTTTCCATCAATGAAATTGCTCCTGATAAAGAAAAAAAGAAAGAAAAAGAAATTTCTCAACAACCATATTCTCCATTGAAAGATCGGCTTGGAATTGTTGGCATGGACCCGTTAGAAGTACAATCTTCTCGATCTAGAGATTTACGAATTCAAAGAATTCTCAGGTTAATACCCATTATTGACTCTGAAGTGGATGAAATGAAAAAAGAAGATTTTGTTCAATCTTTAGAGCCGTTACTTGATAATATCGAAAAATGGGTACGTGTAAGAAGTGAACATAGACATTGTTGGTCAAATAATGATGGGTTAATTGAAAAAATTGATCGTTTACAAAAAGTACTTGATAAGGTCCCAGGGCCTGGAATTCAATTGCCTATTGGATTTGATAAGAGGCCGTTACCCAAAACTAGTGAAGATTTAATTTCAGAAATTTCTATTCTTTCGAATGAAGGAATTGTCTCCATTTCTGGAGGAATCAAAGCGCTCTAATCAAAGGTCACTAAGAACAAAGACTTCGACTCCGTCTAGAGTATCTTCATTCACAGATGATGCTAAAATATGTGGGACACCGGCACTCTTAGCTATCTCGAGTGTTCTTGATGTGATTTTACCATTGAACAACATTCCAACTGCTCCAGAAACATTCTCGGCCCCCTCTGCAAGTTTACTCGCCCCCAACGGTTCAGAAAGTTCGCCATCTTCAAGGACAAAACAAGCCTTATTCTTAGCCAACCCATCTAACGATTCTTTCCACCCAAGAACTTCATCGGGGACATCAACAGGTGTGAGATCTTCCTTCTTTCCTAGAACTTCAGTATCTTGCTTATCCAAATCAGCCTTGAGTCGAGAAACTACCTTTGCAGCTGCTTCTTTCTGATTCAAACACTTGGTGATTACCTTGCCTTCAAGATGTTCAACTTCACGGCTTTGAGGTGCTAATGCAACGTGAGTCAAGGACTTTCCAAGGGTACCCTCTAATTCTACAAGAAGAAGTGTCCCGCCTCGATCACCATCCATGAATGCAGTAACAGTGGATTTCTTCTTGGCGAGTTCTGCTAGTTCTTTGGATATTCCAGCACCCATTGTAGCAATTGAATTCTTTATTCCATGTTTCAAGAGATTTCGAACATCATTTCGTCCTTCAACAATAATCAATGCATTACTTTCGATAGCATTTGGTCCACAAGTCATCCCATGGAAATCGGTCTCAGTTCCAAGAGTTAAGACTGAACGAACCTCATCGAGAATATTCGACGAGTCTTCAGAACCTGCATTAACAATCTGAATTAACAAATCCTTTGCTCGATCTACAACTTGAGTTCTCTTTGCAGATCTAACATTCTCTATTTTCTTGACCTTGATTACTGCTTGACATGGGCCAATACGATCTATCGTCTCAAGAGAGGCGCCAATTACTGCAGTAGTTACCTGATCAATCATAGTAGGGAGGCGGATGATTCCTTGGACCTTCCCTCTTTGATTTTCTAATTCGACATCAACATGTCCAATACGTCCCTTTCTTTGCATTTGACGCAATTGAAGGCTCTCTCCGAGGAGACCTTCTGTCTGTCCAAATATTGCTCCTACGACATCCTTTCTTTGGACGGTGCCATCGGTTCTAATACTCGCTTCAATTACATACTTTGGTTCTGCTGCCATTTTGATTCCTTCTTTGACCTAGTCCTGCTAAACGTCCCTTCGGACAAATCCCCGCCATCCGGCGGGCACGAGACCGAAATCGGCCGTGAGCGTGACTAGGATGGCTAGAACCCAGCAAACATCATGGATTAACCCACCGGCGATTCTCGTCAATATTCCTGATATTATTTGGGACAGCCTTCAAGGGGGACAGATTGAGTGGAGAGTCATGACCGGTGCACCTGAGACCCTCAAAGTCTTCTCCGCCATCATTCGTGTCGTTCTTTCTGATGGAGTGCTCACTCAGGAAGAAAAACGATTGATTATTGCCATTGGTCGAGAATTAGAATTGGATGATGGTGATCCATTAAAAGTGTATGAAGCTGTACTTAGGGGCGAAGAAATCAGTGGTGGGAGAGATATGACAAGAAAAGAACGTGTTGACTTGTATAGAAAATCATGGATGACCGTTCACTTCAATGAAGATGAATCTGATGATGAAGCGGCAGTAATGCAATGTCTCAGGGAAGAATTACACTTCTCAAAAGATGAAGCTAATGCAATTATCGAACCATTAAAAGAAAGGGCAGAACTAGAGGAAGAAGACAATACTTTTGCTGGAAAAATGAAAAAAATCACCAGAAGGTGAATCCGTGCAAGATCCTCTGGATGATCATCTGTCTATTGCAAGTACACGCACACTGCAAAAACCTAGATTGTTACTTCAGCATATCAGAGATGCGTATCCAATCGGTATCCCTGCACTTTCAATCAAATCTACAACCGATAGAATTGGTTTAGATGCGGGATATTCGTTTCATTTGGGAACTGCTGAGCCTGAATTACGACGAATTGCATCTTGGATTATTACAAACATCGAAGAGTCTGAAAGAGTTGAAGTTATTATTGGCAGATTATGGAAGCGGTTTGGAAGAGAGGATTTGGTTCTCTCATCAATTCTACTAGCGAATCTACCAGAAAAAGAGGATTTTCCAAATTGGAAATGGGCCACCTTGGTCGATTTAATTTCTCATGTAGAAAGAAGACGTAAACGAATTCCAATAGAAGTGATGCTTCTACATGTAGAAGAAATGACTCGTGCAAACTGTTCAAAGATGAGTGAAGATTTAGGATTGAAGTTGTTGAATGGATCTAAGGCCGAGAAATGTTTGGGAATTGTAGGAATTTATCAATTATCTAAAAAAGAAGCAATCAGTGAAGTTCTCAAGACTGGATTAAATTCTGTGATTCTTCCTGATGGAGATGGGTTGCTAAGGCGAATAAGAGATGCTATTGTGGATGATGCGCGTAATGGTCAAAGACATTGAGACGGAGGGGGATTCATGAATGAGACGATTGTTCCTGCTGATGAGCCCATTGTAGAGGGTGTTTTGGAATGGACAATTGCACGAGATGCAGAAGATATTGGGATACTAATGAAATGGATTTCGGAAGCAAAGAAAAAGAGAGAGAGAGAAACTCTCATCGAGCGAACTAGAGAACTACTTTCAGAAATTGAGCATGCTACTCGCCGTCTAGATGAAATGCGGTAGGTGATAAGATTCAAGGTCTAATTCTAGCGGGTGGGTTATCGACTAGGATGGGGGAAGACAAGGCTAGTTTACTTCTTGAAAATAAGACATTAATCGAATGGGCGATCTCTAATCTTGTTGATGCTGAAATAACCAATATCACAATATCCGTACGAGATCAACAACAAGGTGAATGGATAAAGCACCTCTTTGGGAAGAAAATGAAAACAATAGTTGATTCAATAGAATGCGATGGAATCTGGGATGTTCTGAAATTTGCTCTACCTAAGAGGGGGAATGTTCAGATTCTACCCGTAGATTCTCCTTGGTTTGATTCCAACGCGATTCAATTAATGATGAAGAAATTCAAATCAAATTCAACTTCTATTGGTATTGTTCCCTGGAGTAAAAATGGACCTGAGCCTTTACTAATGCAAATTGATTCTGCACGATTTTTTAATTTAATTTCTACAATAGATGCAATGCCTCTACGTGAATTGGTAAAAGAAAAGAGATTCCAGAGAATTGATTCAAAGGAAATTGAAGAAAAAATAGGACATGGTAATGCACTAAGAAATCTGAATCATCCTGAAGATCTTATTTTCGAATAATCTGGCCGTCAATTATGCGAATTTTCCCTTCTACAAAATCGTCGATAGCTAGGGGATAAATTTGGTGTTCAACCACCTTTACTCGCTCCTGAAGAGTTTCAATAGAATCATCGGGAAAAACGGGAACTTGAGATTGTAAAATAATTGCGCCAGTATCCATTCCTGCATCTACAAAATGGACTGTGCACCCGGAAATGGAATCGCCTGCGGATAGAACATCTTGATGAGCGTGTGCCCCTGGATGTTTTGGCAATAAAGAAGGGTGAATATTCAGTATTCTTCCCTCCCATCTAGACACAAAATTAGGGCTCAATAATCGCATATATCCTGAGAGAATTATGGCCTCTATATTGTGAGAAGATAGTTTCTCTTCGATTAATTCCTCATGCTTCAGACGTTTAGAATTCAAATCAATAATTGAATTAGGTAAAGAAATTGCAAAATTCTCAATTCCGTGATTTTCTGCAATTGAAAGGCCCTTGGCTCCCAAGCGGTCACTAAGCACTAACGCAGTAATGTGGCAAGATGTTTCAGATTCTTCAACATGATGCAATAGAGCCTCCATACCAGAACCACTACCTGAAATTAACACTGCCAACCTCATTGGATCCTCGGGGGTGCCAACTCGAAGAGTCATGACTGTTGGATAGGGGGTTAGCGCTTGAGCATATTCACAAATTGGCATCTGTAGGGGGCACGATTATTATGAGAAAATGTGGGGGCCAACATTAGGGGGGGGAGGAATTGGAACGGCTCAATACAATTGATGAAATCGTTGAGCGGTATTCAATAGCAAGTAATATGATAAAAAGTAGAATCTATGTTGCATTAGGTTCACTTTTTCTTGTCTTCGCAATTATTGGAATATGGGTTCCCGGGTGGCCGTCAGTTTCTTGGGCAGTGCCAGCGGCTTTTCTGTTCTCAATGTCGAATGAAAAATTATTTCGCTGGACTCTTACAAATCGCTTCTTTGGAGCAGTTATGTTCGAATACTATGCAACTGGGAAATCACTTCCCTCACACGTAAAATTCGTTATCGCTGGGATGATTGGAGGGATGTCTAGTCTTTCGGCATATTTTGTGTGGGTTGTTTCTTCCAAAGGAGAAAATGGTGAATTGTTTCAACCATCTACTTGGACTGGAGCAGATGAATTTGCAGCTGGTGCAATCACGATATTAGTTGTTGGATTTATTGGCATCATCTACATTCTTAGATGGGTAAAAAATAGACAGATTTGAACTATTCAATTTCTGTAAGTACAACAGAATTAGGTGTCGCTTCCTCAGAAGATTTTGACCCCCGAAAATAGTCCCAAGCAGCAAATGGAAGGCTCCAGAAAGCGCCCCCTACTGCTGCTATTGGAATCAAAACTAACCACTCTGGTCCCATGTCTGGTCCACCAAAGACTGCTCCGAATACTGGAATAATGAATGTTAGAAATGAAACGGGAATCAGGTGGACTAGGCTGACATCGTTCGGTTTGGCTTTCTTAAGAATGAAGGGTGGGGTGAGAATCACTGCAAGGAATGAAAGCATTGCAAATACGAAATCAACACTGTCAGTCAAACCACTGATAACGTTGAAAATCATCAGGATTGCCATCAATCCACCATTCATGGAACCGAACAATAGGATGTTTTTCCAACTCATGCCCACCACTAATGTCTGAATAGTCTTGTACCTGTAAACAACATAGTCATTCCGTATTCATCAGCCGCATCAATTACTTCTTGGTCACGAATACTGCCTCCCGGTTGTACTACTGCAGTAATCCCAATTTCATGACTAGTGTCAATTCCATCTCGGAAGGGGAAGAATGCATCAGACACCATCATCGCTCCCTTAGCACGTTCTCCTGCACGTCGGGCTGCTATTCTGACTGCTTCCACTCGACTGGTTTGACCTGGTCCTATTCCTACTGTTGCAAAACCAGTTTCAGTAGGCTGTACGAAAATAACACAGTTACTCTTGACTTGGGCACAAACAGCAACACCAAATCTTGCCAAATCAATTTGATTTGGATCTGCTTGAGATTTTGTGACGCATTTGACTGTAGACCAATCAATAATGGGGGCACCTTCTGTTTGTGCTAACCAACCACCATCAATTTGACGAAAATATGTTTGCATTTCCAATGATGTCATTTCCTCTAAAGTAAGCATTCTTCGGTTTTTTTTCTCCGACAATACTTCCAAGGCTCCAGTTTCATAACCTGGGGCAATTATACACTCAACAAAGTGATCTCCAATCTTTTCTGCAGTCTCTTTGGTCACTGAAGTATTGAATGCAATAACACACCCAAAAGCAGATTCAGGGTCGCTTGCCAATGCATCATCCCAAGCGAATATCTGATTGGTAGAAACTGCAACTCCACATGCGTTGGTGTGTTTTATAATTACACAACAGTGGGGCCAATCAACCCATTCAGACCCAATATGTGATCGGCAAAAACGTAGTGCTGCGTCTAAATCCAAATAATTGTTGAACGAGAGGGCTTTACCTCCATGTTGTTTTGCTGCTGCTAATCCAGAAGGAGGTCCGCTAACAGTATTTGTTGGATAAAATGCTGCGGGCTGATGTGGATTTTCACCATATCTTAGTGGATTTCTCATCCCTCCTGTAATCAGTAGTTTCTCGGGTAGAACTTCAGATGTAGAATGTTCAAGTGATTCTAAACGATTGGCCAATGTATTAGCGAGGGTTACGTCATATGTTGCTGTTCGTTGATACGCTGTCAATGCCAATCTTTGACGAGTTGCCAATTTAATTGCACTTGGATTTCCGCCCGCATTATGTATGGTTTCTAGAAGGTCCTTGTAATCATCTGGATCTGTGACAATAAGAACATCTTGGTGTGACTTTGCTGCAGCTCTAACAAGAGTGGGGCCACCTATGTCAATCATTTCTATCAATTCTGTCTCACTAACAGGTGGATCTTTCGCTGCCACTTCTTCGAATGGATACAAATTGACGGCCACTAGATCTATCCTTGGGTATCCTAACTCTTCGAGTGTTGCCATATCATCGGAATTGTTACCACGAGCGAGAATTGCTGCATGAATTGCTGGATGGAGGGTTTTAACTCTCCCGTTGAATACCTCTGGATGACCTGTGACATCGGTGACATCTGTAACGCTCACCCCATTTTCTCGTAATAATCGCGCCGTCCCCCCTGTTGAGAGTATTTGCCAACCCAAATCAATCAATTTCTTTGCGAAATCTGCAATTCCTGTCTTATCATATACGCTAATCAATGCTCGAGGAGATTCGTCCGACACGATGCCCCCTCACCCCTCCGGTTAAGTTTCAAGGCCATGAAGATTCGGAACTCAATCGCCTCTAGCTGAAATCACTTGATCAATGCGAAGAAGGCTACATGCAGCCTCAGTAGCCCCTACAATCCCATGTAGAATTGTGTCGGTTGGGTGGATGATTGAGGAATCTAAAATTTCAACTCTACCGCCTTCATTTATGCCCCATGGTTCAATGCCATCTGAAGATGCTCGTAATGCTAAGATAGTGTCCAAAACATCTCCTCCAGCATTTTCAACAAGAGTTGCCGGAACTACATCTAGCGCTCGAGCAAAAGCTTCCATTGCTAAACGAGCACGGTCCGCCCGTTCTTCAGATGCGCTTCTAATTTCCAAAGAAAGTGTAGCATATACCGAACCCCCGCCAGGAACGATTCTTCCAGAATTCACCACAAGCGTTGTACTTCGTATGGCATCGTGTAACCCCCGAATGACTTCTTCTCCCGCAGTTCCTTCGACACCCCCCACAACAATGGTTGCCACTTGAGATGCAGTGCCTCCAATGATAGTAATCTCATCTTCAACTCGGTCTGTGGCTGTTTTCCTTAAACAGTTAATTTCCTTAGCAAACCCAATATCTGAATTTTCCAAATGATGGCTGCTGGAAGCAATAGTGGAACCAGTTGCAGACGCTAAATTCCTTAATTCTGATTCGTCAAGTTCACCTGCTACGAAAATCCCTTCTTCAACTAGATGATGAAGAATATCTCGATCTACCTCGCCACTAACAACAATTGCCTGAATATTCAATTTGACTATGTTATCAACCAACAATGAACGTGAACGCTCTTGTTCATCTATAAATTGAGAAAGTTGATCTGGGTTTTCAACCTCTATTTCAGCCTCCCTACTCAAACTACGTGGAACCAAATCTCCTCCGATTACTGCAATTCGAACATTTTCTCTATTGCCCGCTAAACGATCCAATAAAACTCGGCGACGAATGATTATACCAGAAATAATCCGACTATCATGTAATCCACCACTTCCTTGGAGATACATTGTGATATCTTCTGGATTTGCACGTACATTGCCTTCTATTTGTCGAATGATTTGACTGGTCGCTTGGGATGCTAATTTCGAAAATAAGTCGATATTCTGATCCGCCGATTTACCTCGTAAAGCTGTTCTAGCTATCGATTCTAATACTGCTTCAGCAGTAGAGTCGACGTGTTTACTACAATTGTTGATTTTATTCTCAACAATTTCTAATGCAGCAAGAAAACCATCTACAATCGTTAATGGATGCAAACCCATTCGAATCAATCTATCAGCTTCAGAAAGTAATTCGCCACAAAAGAGAAGGCACCGAGTAACTCCATCACCACAAGAATTTTCTTGAGATTCCGCGAGACTAACGAATGCCTTTGCTGCAGGGTGCTTCACCATCAATTCAGCAACAATCTTTGCCCCATCATTTGTGACCGCTGTGGTGCCATCAGTTTTGTATAGCATTTTATCCAATCCTCTAGGTCCAAAAGTTGGCTTGAGGATATCTGCAAAAGCACGTGCTGCTGCAATCATCTTCTCTTGAACTGCAGTACCTCCAGAAATGGTTGTCTCTGGCCGTACAATTACGACAGGAGGTGTTCCTTCGCCCTCGGACATGCAATTACCAGTTCTGCCGACAAAGACATGTCTCAAGAAGTCACCGAGAAGGAAAAGTGGGGGGAGGCGAGATAATATGCCGGGAATAACCAAAAAACCGGGCCCAAGAATCGCCAACCCCCAGGAGGTTTCCTGGGCAATATTTCATTACACTGAGAGTACTTAAACCCTAATACTGCCTATCTTTTCTATCTTCGGCGACGTTTTCCTTTTCCTTTTTTTGAACGTTTAGACCCCCCACTTGATTCCCATGATCGGAATGCAGTTGATGGATCAAATCCATGATCACGAAGATGATTCTGTTGGTCTAACGTTCGACGTACTGAATGAGATAGTTCCTTGTATCCTTTCACTTTAAGACGTACTCCGCCAACTTCTTTTTCCAATGCACGAATTGAGTCGCCTCCTGAACCTACTATTGCTCCAATAGCTGCTTCATCAACATAGATATCTGCTGCAGATTCGCCTGTAAAAATTACATGATGGACTGTAACTCCAGTGAAGGACCTTGCTAGTCGTTTCATTTCCTCTGCAGCTAATTGACGGATTGGGCTTGACTGTGTTGGGTCATCTGAACCTGAAACCGGGACCACTGCAATTTCTGAACCAAAAGCAAACATTTCATGTGTCAATTCTCCAGAGGGAAATTTACGAATTTCAATTACTGGTCTTGATAATTCTGAATCCATTCCTGAAGGCGCCCGTACAACCATTTGTAACTCTAGGACCTGATGCACCTTTCCCTTCTCAATATGAATGACTGTATCAAGAACTTGAGAGATTAACCCAAGTTCGACTTTTCCAACCAATCGTTGAATCGCCTCAAGTCCACTATTGGCATGTGTCACTCCCAATAATCCCACTCCAGCTAATCTAACATCTGAGAATATTCTGAAATCGTTGGCCCTTCTTACTTCGTCATAAATTACAAAATCTGGACGAACAAGGAATATTATCTCTGCAGTTTTCTCTAAATCTCCCTCTAATGGTGCATACTGAGTAATTCTTTGAGCAACTTGTAGATCTCTGGGTGCTTCCATAGTTTTGACCATTGCACCAATCTCAAGATCTAAATGATCTGCGATAGCGGTTGCAAATGTACTCTTTCCTGAACCTGGTTTTCCGACAACAAATACTCCACGATGATGGTCAGAAAGGCGGCTTATCAAATCTTGATTGAGGTCATAATCATCTAAACTAAGACGGGCAACTGGGCGGACAACTGTAATTTCCCAAGCATCAGAAAAGGGAGG